>Ga0316209_1000104_pt1 | contig 172777 bp, 157 predicted proteins | sample 6monopyrite_MG_FD_204945 | JGI IMG/M metagenome (GOLD analysis project Ga0316209, IMG submission 204945) | Microbial mat bacterial communities from mineral coupon in-situ incubated in ocean water Damariscotta River, Maine, United States -... | ecosystem: Environmental > Aquatic > Marine >... | reverse complement strand
ACTGATTCGGAGAATAAACCGATTCGTTTATAGCTATCGATAGTTCACCCAAGCTCTTTTCGGTTTGTTTTACAATAATAAAACTACCATTTTAATCTCTTTCTAAACTAAAGGATAGCTATCGGGATAGCGAGGTGAGCGCAGGCAAAAGGGTGGCAGCATTAAATTTTCTTGACTTTTTTGCTTCTTTTTGTGTTAATACAAAAACGAAGAGCAAACATGACTATAGGCAAAAATACTAGCAAATAGGTGGGTGTTTCTTGGAGATAAGACTAAAACGGCTTCTATTTAATCATAGAAGTACTATTTTGATTTATTTAAAATTTAGTCGGATGACAGTAAATAAAGACTAATCTTATTTTGTTCAAAATTGATAGCAATAATTAGGGGCGATTAACCCTCCAAAGTAATTTCGATTATTTAGATAACGTTTATGAAATGAATATTGGTGCTTAACTGGTAGAACCACTACATTTGCCAAAATTTAATTCCCAATCCAATGCAGAGAGATGAAGTCATATTTGACCTAATAGGTAAAGAAAAAAAACGCCAGCGAAAAGGCCTTGAACTTATTGCTTCTGAGAATTTTACATCACCACAAGTGATGGAGGCTATGGGAAGTGTACTTACGAATAAATATGCAGAAGGGCTACCTAAAAAACGGTACTATGGTGGTTGCGAAGTAGTGGATGAAGTTGAACTGTTAGCCATAGAAAGAGCCAAGGAATTGTACGGTGCCGCGTGGGCTAATGTGCAACCACATTCGGGTGCACAAGCCAATGCAGCGGTTATGCTTGGAGTACTAGAAGCAGGCGATAAAATATTGGGGTTTGATTTATCTCACGGTGGCCATTTAACCCATGGTTCACCTGTAAACTTCTCTGGAAAACTTTATAATACATCATTCTATGGCGTAGAAGAATCTACTGGTAGAATTGATTGGGATAAACTGAGAGAAACAGCCCGTAAAGAGAAACCAAAATTGATTATTTGCGGAGCTTCGGCTTACAGCCGAGATTGGGATTACGAACATATTCGTGAAACGGCTGATGAGGTTGGTGCATTGGTTTTAGCAGATATATCACATCCTTCAGGCTTAATTGCCCGCGGTTTATTAAACGACCCTTTAGAGCACTGCCATATTATTACTACCACCACACATAAAACATTACGAGGCCCAAGAGGCGGCATGATTATGCTAGGTGAAAATTTTGAAAACCCTTGGGGAAAAACTACCTTAAAAGGGGTTGTTAAAAAGATGTCTGCAATATTAGATGCCGCTGTTTTTCCTGGTACACAGGGTGGCCCATTGGAGCACGTAATTGCAGCTAAAGCAATTGCTTTTCAAGAAGCCTTAAGTGATGATTACTTGCAATATGTAATCCAAGTTCAAAAAAACGCACACACTTTGGCGGATGCCTTCAATCAAAAAGGATATAACTTAATTTCTGGCGGTACAGATAACCATATGATGTTGATTGACCTACGCAACAAGGAAGTTACAGGAAAACAAGTTGAAAATGCTTTGACCAAAGCAGATATCACCATTAACAAAAACATGGTGCCCTTTGATACACAATCTCCTTTTGTTACTTCTGGTATTAGAATAGGTACAGCTGCTGTTACCACTAGAGGATTGCTTGAAAGTGATATGCCTAAAATTGCTGGTTTTATTGATAATGTCATCTGCAATATTGAAAATGGCAATGTGCTTGAAGAAGTTAAGCTTGAGGTTAATCAATGGATGAGGAGCTTTCCGTTATATGCCCACACAGAAATAATTACGCAATAGGTATTGCAATAAACTATGGCGTTAGATCAAGTAGAAGTATATGAGGGAGAAGAGAAAGAAATGACTTTTCTCGATCACTTAGAGGAGCTTAGATGGCACCTCATAAGAGCCGTTTCTTCTATTGTAATTTTAGCGATAGCCGTGTTTTTAGCCAAAGATTTTGTGTGGCATAGTATTATATTGGCCCCCTCAAGACTGGATTTTTGGACGTATGAAATGATGTGTAAAGCAGGAGAGTATTTGCAATCCCCAGCACTTTGTATCGATGATTTGCCTTTCATTATCCAAAATAGAAAAATGACAGGCCAATTTACAATGCATATTACATCTTCCGTGTTGATAGGTCTAATTGTTGCTTTTCCTTATGTATTTTGGGAAATTTGGAGGTTTATTAAACCAGGATTAAGAATAGAAGAAAGGAACCATTCAAGAGGAGCCGTCTTTTTTGTGAGTATTTTATTTACCATAGGCGTACTGTTTGGCTATTACATTATCTCTCCTTTATCGGTAAATTTTCTAGCACACTATTCCGTTGATGGCACCATATTAAATGAGTTTGAACTTTCTAATTATGTATCTACCATATCCATGATCGTATTATCAAGTGCAATACTTTTTCAATTGCCAATGGTAGTATATTTTATGTCTAAGGCTGGAATAATTACACCAAGTATTATGAAACATTACAGACGACACGCCATCGTTATTATTCTAGTGCTTGGTGCACTACTTACTCCACCTGATCCTATTAGTCAGGTACTTATAGCAGTGCCATTGTTTGGTCTTTACCAAATAAGTATCTTTATATCAGCGGGTGTTCTTCGTAATAAACAAAAGGAGGATCTAGCGTACGAATAAATTTTTATTATGAGCTTGAACGTTGCAATTGGAGGTGACCATGCTGGTTACGAACTAAAAAAAGTAATTGTCCATTTACTTAAAGAAAGAGGCTATACCGTAAAAGATTTTGGCCCTCATTCTGGTGATTCTGTGGATTACCCAGATTTTGTGCACCCCGTTGCTACAGGTGTCCACTCTGGCCAATACGAATTAGGTGTGGTGATTTGTGGTAGTGGTAACGGTGTTTGTATGACGGCCAATAAACACGAAGACATTAGAGCCGCTCTTTGTTGGCTGCCCGAACTTGCTTCTTTAGCCCGACAACATAACGATGCAAATATGCTTTGCATGCCTGCTCGTTACATTTCTGAAAAAGAAGGAATAGCTATTACCGAAGCATTCTTTGATGCTCAGTTTGAAGGAGGAAGACACCAAAAAAGGGTTAATAAAATTAACCTTTAAGTATAAACCTGAGTTCGGCCTAAGGTTATAAGTTATTTCTTGATTGAACGAAGGTATAATCGTTCAACTTTCTCTCTTGCCCAAGGGGTTCTTCGTAAAAATTTTAAACTAGATTTTATAGAAGGATCATAGTTAAAGCAACGAATATTAATTCTCCTGCCAAGTTCTTCCCAACCGTATTTTTTCTCTAGAAATTCTAACACATCTGCTAGTTTAACTCCATGGAGCGGGTTGTTTTGTTGTTCCTTATCGTTGTCCTTATTCATTGTATAGTAATATAAGAGTTTGTTATTATAACAAATATCCCTTTTCCTTGTCATCAATTTTTACACCCTTCGATTGCTGAATAAAGAGGCTTGGTTCAAAAGGAATATCCAATAAATTATTAGCCAATTGTTTATTGTAAAGGGTTCCATTTTTATTGGCAGTATAGTCTTGATAAGATGAAAACTCCCAACCACTCATCGAACTTACTAGCCCAGCAGAAACTGGGTTTTGATAAATGTAATGAAAACATGTAAACGCATGCGTTTCATTTTCTGAAAGATTTTTAGCTTTCGTTTTTGATTGAAATAAGGAACCTGAACGATTATGTTTTTTATTGATTGCTCTGGTATAAGACCTCAAGATAATAGCAATAGCTGCAACTACTTTTTTATTCAACTCATCTGGTGACTTGGAGTCACCTGATGAGTTTTTTGAGTTATTATGTGATGGGACAAAAACCAATAAGTGAAAATGATTTGGCATCAGGCAATAAGCCAGAATATCAACCAATGGAGATAAATGGGTTCTAATTTTAGTTAAAAAGAAAAGATAATTACCTCTGTCAAAGAATATGGGCTGACTGTTATTGCCTCGGTTGTAAATATGATAAAGGTTTCCTGACTCAAATTTCATTTTTGTTGCACTTCTTCTCCCCTTAAAATTAGAAAAAAAATTTCTAAACTATTTTGTTCAACTCAAAGTCACCAGGTGGGTATGCAACCCATTAAGAAAACAAATTAAACGTAATTAAAGAAAGCACATAGGCTAACCCTGACATATATACCGTTTGAAGAATAGGCCATTTCCACCCTTTCGTTTCTCTATAAGTAATAGCTAATGTACTCATACACTGCATGGCAAACACATAAAATACCATTAACGATAAACCTACCGGTAGCGTAAAATAGGCTTCACCTGTTTCAGGGTTAATCTCGGATCGCATTCTTTCTTTTATGGTGTTTACATCACCATCAGCAGACTCAATGCTATAGATGGTTGACATGGTGCCTACAAAAACCTCGCGTGCGGCAAAAGACGTAACCAAAGCAATGCCTACTTTCCAATTAAAACCCAACGGCCTAATGGCGGGTTCAATGGCTTTGCCGATATTCGCAACATAGGAGTGCTCTAATTTATAGGATGCCACTTTATCGTTTAATTCAGCTTGCGTATAATTGGTGCCAACCAAGTTGCTTTTCACATTTTCTTCTGCATTTTTAATAGCATCCCCTGGCCCATAAGTTGCCAAAACCCATAAAACGATGGATACGGCTATAATTATTTTACCTGCTTCAAACGAGAATGTTTTAACTTTTTCGAGGATGGTTAACCCCACGTTTTTCCAACGGGGCGTTTTATAGCTAGGCAACTCCATAATAAGAAAACTACGCTCGGTGGTTTTCATTATTATTTTTAATAAATAGGCCGAAATTAACACTGCAATAAAACCTAGTAAGTAAAGGCTAAGTAACACCAATCCTTGCATATTTATTAGACCAAAGACATATTCATCTGGAATTACCAATGCAATAAGTATGGTATAAACGGGCAACCTAGCCGAGCAGCTCATTAATGGAGTTACAAAAATGGTGATCATCCGTTCCTTCCAATTTTCAATGTTTCGAGTAGCCATTATTGCAGGTATCGCACAAGCAACCCCCGAAATTAGGGGCACGATGCTTTTACCACTTAGGCCGAACTTCCGCATGATTTTATCCATTAAAAAAACCACACGAGCCATATAGCCACTTTCTTCTAACAATGAAATAAATGCAAATAGAATTGCTATTTGAGGTATAAAAATTAATACCCCTCCAATCCCAGGCACCAAGCCCTTTGCTAGCAGATCGGTAAATACGCCTGCCGGCAAATTAGTCGATAACCAAATAGAAAACTCCGAAAAAACCACATCGATAATATCCATTGGCCAACTGGCCCAGGCAAATATTGCCTGAAACATAATAAATAAAATGGCTAGAAAAATTACATACCCCCAAATTTTATGGGTTAAAATCTGGTCTATCTTTTCGGTATATGGTTTTAAACCAATAGCTTTTTTGCTTTGTTCTACTTTCTTTACTAACCTATTAATTTTACCATAACGCAAGGTGGTATCCTTTGCTTGTATGGCATCTTCGTTTTCTAATTTGCCATTTATGGTAAGGGTTTGCAAAGCCCAATATGGTGTGTCCTTAGGGTTCTCTTGGATATGAGCCGTAATTGGGACTTTAGCTAGTTCGGTCACATCAAAAAAGCTGCCTTTTGCTATTTTAATGTCCTGTCCGATTAAACCCTTTAACTTCTCAATGCCTTCTCCCTCTCTTGCATTAATAGAAATAATAGGAGCACCTAGCTCTTTTTGTAATAAATGTAAATCATAGCCAAGTCCTTTTCGGTCGGCCATATCAACCATATTTAATGCGAGTATTACAGGAAGACCAAGGTCTTTCATTTGCGTAAAAAGAAGAAGATTACGCTTAAGGTTCGAAGCATCAATTACAACAACTAATACATCTGGGAAAAACTCATTTTCTCTATGCAATAGAATATCCCTGACCACCGTTTCATCATTCGATTTGGGGAATATACTGTAGGTTCCAGGCAGGTCAATAATTTCTACTTTCTCGTTATTAGAAAGGGTGCAAATACCTGATTTTTTGTCAACTGTAACTCCTGGGAAATTTCCAATTTTTTGATTTAATCCAGTAAGCTGGTTGAACAAGGAGGATTTTCCAGAGTTAGGGTTTCCAACAAGTGCAATTCGTTTTCTACGCCCTGCTTCCATCAATTACACTAACGATATGGTATGCGCTTCAGCCTTTCTTAATAAAAGGCTATAGCCTTCGACCCCAATACATATAGGATCTCCAAGTGGTGCAGAGAATTTCATTTCAACAATAGTACCGGGCAAGCAGCCCATATCTAAAAGCTTAAGCGAAAGATGGTCATCTTTGAAACAACAAATGGTACCATTTTCTCCTGGTTTCAAATCCCCTACGGTTTTTTGCTTGCTCAATTATTTAGAATTATTATAAACAGTGCAAATGTAGTTGGCTTGGGTCAATATAAAAAATGACTTAAATCATAAAAAACAAAGGAAATGAGCTTTTGTTGGCAGGCCAATTATATAGAATGGTTCTTACTAATTAAGCAATAATGGCGACAACCTCTGTAGGTGTCATCATTATTATATCAACGTTTATAGGATGTCGTAAGCCACTTTTTATTCTATCTAAATTGTTTTGGGATCAAATTTTTACTTGCATTTTCTGCGATTTCTAAAATTCTCTTTTGCCTTGTCTCTTTTCTTTTAGCAGAAACGATCCAGTACAATAAAATCTTTTTATCAGACTTACTTAGGCTATCAAAGTATTCTATTGAGCCTTTGTAATTTGCACATTCTTCTTTTAAATCTTCTGGAATTATGAGTGCTTCAACTCCATCAAGAATTGTCCATGAACCATTTTCTTTCGCAATTTCAATGCTTTTGTAACCTTCTTCTTCCATAAGTCCTTGGTCAATTAAGGTTTTCACTTTATCCTTATTTATCTTTGACCAATTACTTTTTGATTTTCGTTTGCTGAAATACTGTTTGTATTTCTCATTGTCTATTGTCCTTTTGGTGCTATCAATCCAACCAAAACAAAGTGCTTCACCAACCGATTCGCTCCAAGTTAGGTTATGGTTCGGAGATTTTTTCTTATAAAAAATGAGCCAAACTGCATCTTTATTATTATGGTTCAATTTGAGCCATTTTCTCCAATCTTTTTTGTCATAAGGACAATAGTCTTCAACCTCTTTCATACTCTATCTTGGGTTTTTTCGAATGGTTTACAACGCCAACTATAAACTACTGTGAGGAACTTAAATGTACAAAATTTTCGTAACCCACGTAGGCAAACCTTCGATTTGGCACATATCAACTCATAACTTAGTATTTGAGTGATAAAACCCCATTGAGCTTAAAAGTAATTAATCTATCACAATTTTCTTATTTACAGCTTTGCTGCCTTGTACTACTTGTAACAAGTAAATACCTTTTTTTAACCCCGATAAATTTATTTCTTTATCGTACGACCCAGTAAAATCTTGTAAATCTTCTGCATAAATTTCTTTCCCCTTAATATCTGTTACCTTAACAGTTGTTGGGCGGTCTTTACCTAGAAACTGTAGGTTAAAAGTGCCATTGCTTGGGTTAGGATAAAAATTAAATTCATCTAGTTTTAATTCCTTACTGCTTTCTAACGAAAAGACCTCTTCATCTTCCGCGTTTATGTCTTCGAGGTGAAGCACAATATTATTAACAATCAACTCAACCATTCTCCCTTTATGTTCTTCTCCTCCTTTTTTTATAACAATCACTTCTTTTTTAATATGCTTGCCACCTTCCCTTTCTTCGGTCCACATCATGGTATTCGAATCTTTTGTTTCTTCCCACTCATCGTAATCAACTTCTTCTCCGTTTATTTTAACGTGATGGGTGCCATCTTCATCAACCGTAACTTCAACTTCCATTGCTTCTTCTATTAACTTCACATCTTCACCCTCACCCTCACCCTTCAATATAAACACATTTTCGCCACCTTCTTCAATATCTTCAAGGCTAATTTCTTTGCCGTTTTTCATAATACGCTTCGTGCCGTCTTCTTCGTTAATGATAACCTCAATCTTTGTTTCTCCTTCTTCTCCACCTGAAATAAAAACCATTTTATTATCACCTTGTTCGTGAAGTTCCCCCATATCAACTTCAACTCCATTTTTCATTACATGCTTTTTGCCGTCTTCATCAACCCAAACTTTCATCTCCACATGTTCACCTTCATTCCCTTCTTTGGAGATAAACATCATTTTATGATCGCCCTTCTCAATATCTTCGTCTATCTCTATTAATATATTCCCGTCTTTACTCTTAAAAGAAGACCCATGCCCTTCCATAAAATGAAGATCCATCTCTTTTAAATCTGGGTCGGTTTTCATTTCTTCCATGCTCTGGTAGGTTTTTTCAGTAACCACCGTTTTTCCATCAATCTCTTGTTCTAACTTTAATTTATACTGCTCTGAGTCTCCATCCTTTTCTACTTCAAGTTCAACTTTGGTTTGAGCATATGCCATTACTGTAACTAATAGCAAAAGTGTTGTTACTACATTTTTCATTATTTTTCGACTTTGTTTCTTTCAAAGAACGGACACAGAATGTTAAAGGGTGGTTAAAGAATGTTAAAGAATGTTAAAATTGAACCCAGTGCCTAGATTAAACGTATTTTTGATTATCCATTGGGATAAATCATGAGCAATAAAGTAATCTGGGCAATTATAGCATTAATGACTCTCTCCTTAGTTGGGCTTACCTCCTTTCAGGTGTATTGGATAAATAATGCCATAAAATTGAGCGATGAACGTTTTAATAAAGATGTGCATGAATCGCTCAACCGGGTGGCACATAAGCTCGAACGAAAAGAACTCGCAACTGTAGCAGTAAATAATAATTTCGTAGTTTTTAGCGAAGACACAGCTATATCCATTAGGAAAGTGATGGGAAATGCGGAGGAGGGAGCCTCTAACTCAACTAAGGAAGAATCCTATGAAATAATAGTTCTTGATTCATCTGATACCAAAGAAAAAACTTGGACTACCGATACAAAAGAAGGAGTTCGCACATTGCATTTTGCCGATTCGATGGGCAATGTAACAATAGAGCTAACTGCCATAAGTGACTCGATTAATAGTGAGATAACCGTAAAAAAAGTACTTAAAAAAACAGCTGAATTAAAAGCCGTGGTTCAAAATATGGTTACTCATGAAACCTTGGATATTGATACGAGAATTCATCCCAAAGTTTTAGATAGTTTGCTTAAAGTTGAGTTTGAAAATAAAGGAATTGATATCTACTTTGATTTTGGCGTTATTGATGAAAACACAGACCATGTGCTGTTTTTTCAGTCTGAATCGCCAGAAGAGGAACTATTGCGTACTAGTACGCTAAAGGCTTCGCTTTTTCCAAATGATATTATTGGTAATGCTACTTTTCTGGTGGTTAATTTTCCTGCTAAAGATCAGTTTCTCTTTAAAAAAATATTTGCTACTCTTAGTAGCTCCATTATTCTACTATTGGTTATCATAGCTTGTTTTGCGTATGCCATTTATATTATACTAAAGCAGAAAAAGCTCTCCGAGCTTAAAAATGATTTTATCAATAATATGACGCACGAGTTTAAAACGCCCATCGCCACCGTTTCTTTAGCATGTGAAGCACTTAATGATACCGAGATAGCAAGTGAAAAGGTGAATGTAAACAAATACGTTGGTGTTATAAAAGATGAAACCACTCGTTTAGCAACCCAAGTTGAAAGAGTATTACAAGCGGCCACCATGGAAAAAGGCGAACTTCAAATCAATAAGACCCAAGAAGATATTCATCGCATTTTGGAGGACTGCATTGAACGATCGCAATTGCAAGCCGAGACAGAAGGTGGCGCGATAAATAAAAAGCTAGAAGCCACCAGTCATCTTTCTTTTATTGATGCTCATCATTTTTTTAATGCCATATCCAATCTCCTGGACAATGCGCTAAAGTACTCCACTAAAACGCCCACCATTTCTGTATCAACCACCAGCAAAGACAAAAGGCTAAAAGTATTTATCAAGGATAACGGAATAGGGATTAGTAAAGAACAACAAAAATATATTTTTGAAAAATTCTACCGTGTACCCACTGGTAATATCCATAATGTAAAAGGCTTTGGCCTTGGTTTAAACTATGTGCATTATGTAATTGAAGCCCACCAAGGAATAATTAGTGTAGAATCGGAAATTGGTAAAGGCAGCACTTTTATAATTGACTTACCCTTAACCAATGGCTATTAAAAAATTACTAATAGTGGAAGATGACCTAAATCTTGGTCAAATATTAAGTGAATACCTAATCTTAAAAGGGTATCAGTCTTTTTTGTTTAGAGATGGAGAAGAAGGATTAGAGGCCTTTAAAGCCCAAACGTATGATTGCTGCCTATTAGATGTAATGATGCCTAAAATGGATGGTTACACGCTTGCCAAAGAAATCAGAAAAATTGATAAACAAATTCCATTTCTATTTCTTACCGCTAAATCTATGAAAGAAGATAAACTTAATGGATTTAAACTTGGTGCCGAAGATTACATCACCAAGCCATTTAGTATGGAAGAGTTGCTGATGCGATTAAATGTTATTTTTAGAAGAGGTAATCGAGAGGAAACTGAAAAAACAAATGTTTACACAATTGGCAAGTTTACGTTTGACAATAAAAATCAATTACTAAAAAGTAATGGATCGGAAAAAAAACTAACATCCAAAGAATCAGCCTTACTAAATCTACTTTGCCAAAATTTGAATAGCACACTCGACCGTAGAGCAGCACTAAAAATTATTTGGGGTGATGATAGCTACTTTAATGCCCGCAGTATGGATGTGTATATTACCAAGTTGCGCAAACATCTAAAAGAAGAGACCCGGGTCAAAATAATCACCATCCATGGGCAGGGATTCAGACTGGTAGAAGATTAGAGTTTTAGACTATAATAAGGTCGTATTTCGCAAGTAAACCAATCACCCCTTCTCTTGAAAATTTGGCTTTTCTAATTCGGTTGGCTTCAGGATCTATGGAATAATTAACGGAGGTAGTAAAGTCCGCTTTTTCAATATTGGTCTGGTCAAACATGGCCCCACGCAAGTCGCACTCTATAAAATTTGTACCCGGAAGTACTGTTTCGGAAAAATCAACTTCTTCAAGCATGCAATTTCTGATCTCCATTTTAGCAAGTTTTAATTGATAAAACGAAGCATAGTTTAGCATACAGTACTCAAAGTGTAGTGAAAGTAAAAATGGGTTGCACGCACTAAAGTTTATCCCTAATAATTTGCAATGCAAAAAGCGTACATCTTTAAACGAAGTGTCATTTACTTTTGCTGAACTTAAATCGCAATGCTCAAATGTGCATTCTATAAAAGTGAAATTAGATAGATCCTGTTCTGAAAAGGAGCAGTTTTTAAATGTACAATTATCGTATTCTCCCTGATTTAGGGTTTCTTGCTTTTCAAAGGATTCGTTTTCAAAAATTCTCATATTCAATTTCAATAAATGTTGAATTAAACTATCCGATACTCATAAAACAACAAGTTTTTATTCAAATCTAATTGGAATTGTAATTGTTGACTCAATTGCCTTTCCCTTTCTGATTGCAGGTGTCCAATCATAAAATAAACTTACAACTCGCATAGCTTCGACATCTAAATCCTTTTGGACTCCCCTAACTAAGTGAACATTCTTTCTTTCCCCTTTAGAATTAATGGTTATTCCTACATAAACTGTTCCTTTATGTCCTTTTGCAGCTCTAGGAAAACGAATATTTAATGCAACTCCTTTTAATAATTCAGAATTACCATAGAGATATCTAGCATTTCTATTTTCAATATTTATTTTATTTTTTGTTACAGTTTCAAAACGTAATTCTAAACTTGAACTTTCATTGATATTTGGATATGACTTTGGGTCAATTTTAAAAGACTCTGTAACATGAAATTTCATGCTGTTTTCATCAGGGAATTTATCCATAAGTGTTCTAGAAATTTGACCATAACTATTTGAATTAGGCATTAACAAGGCCCCACTTCTAAATTTGCCTTTCGAATAAACTTCTTCACTAAGAATTTTGGCATCAGAGAGCCTTACTCTCTTCCAGGTTCCATGAATTAACCCATTTTTAAATTTTCCTGTAATTTTTTCAAAATCGGTACTATTGGGTCTATCCAAATAGATAATTGGAATAGAATCTTGCAACCAATTGCCTGTTCCATTAGAAATCATAGGATTGCTATTTCTGTCATTGTATTCTAAAACAGCAGTGTTTTTGGAAAAGTTAATCCTTGCCTTTAATACTTTATTATTATAAAAATATTTCCAAACCCCAATACGTTTGCCAAACTTATATTCACCTTGACTCTTAATGTTTCCACTACTAAAGTAAAATGTAAAAATTCCATTTCTTTTACCATAGCTATAGTTCCCAGACATAATAAGTGTGTCATAGACGTTATAATCTAAAACCTCCCCGTCCAATTTAATATTATTAAGGTCGTAACTAGACAACCTGCGGTAAGCTGCGCGGTCTTTTTTAACTATTTCCCAATTAGCATTCATGAACAACTCTGTAGTTGTTTGACTTCTTACCGCACTAAAAATTAGTAAGAAATGAATATATAATAATATTATTTTTAACATTCAACTATTCTTTAACTCCAGCCAAATCTAATATAAAGGCATATTCCAATGCAGTAGTTTTGTAACGTTCAAACCGTCCAGAAGCACCTCCATGCCCTGCTTCCATATTAGTATGCAGCAATAAAATATTGTTATCAGTTTTAAGCTCTCGAAGTTTAGCAACCCATTTTGCAGGTTCAAAATACTGTACTTGCGAATCGTGCAAGCCTGCGGTAACTAACATACTTGGGTAAGCTTTAGCTTCTACATTATCATAAGGTGAATAACTAAGAATATACTCATAAGCTTCCTTATCATTTGGGTTACCCCACTCATCATATTCGCTTGTGGTCAAAGGGATAGTTTCATCCATCATCGTTGTAATCACATCTACAAATGGAACAGCGGCTACCACCCCTTTGTACAGTTCAGGTTCATCGTTTATAATGGCTCCCATTAACAAACCTCCTGCACTGCCTCCCATAGCGAAGAGTTCGTCTTTAGCCGCATAGCCTTCGGCAACTAAATGTTTGGCGCAATCGTTAAAATCGAAGAAGGTATTTTTCTTATTAAACATCTTCCCGTTTTCGTACCACTGCCTACCCATCATTTGACCTCCTCGAACATGTGCAATGGCATACACAAACCCTCGATCAAGTAAACTTAAACGCACTGAACTAAAGCTTGGATCAATAGTATAACCATAAGACCCATAAGCATAAAGTAACGTAGGGCTGGTTCCATCTTTTTTCATGCCTTTTTTATATACTAAACTCATCGGAACTTTAACACCATCTCGTGCTGTGGCAAAAATTCGTTCGGTAACATAATTAGCAGGATCAAAGTCACCGACTACTTCTTGCTGCTTTTTAAGTTCACGCTCTTTGGTATCCATCCCATAATCAAACGTAGAACTTGGTGTTGTCATTGATTGATATCCAAAACGCAATGTGCTTGTATTATACTCTCTGTTACCTGTAGTGTAAGCTGTATAAGCCTGTTCGGTAAATTCAATATAGTGCTCTGAACTGGTAGTTAAATTTCTAATTCTTATTTGGTTCAATCCGGTAGTTCTCTCCTGTATTACTAGGTAATTATTAAAGGCTGTAACACCTTCAAGTAATGTTTCTGACCTATGTGAAATCACCTCTCGCCAATTACCGACATCAGTTGCATTATCGGGTGTTGCCATTAACTTAAAATTAGTGGCCTCATCTTTATTGGTGGTAATAAAAAATTGGCTGCCTTGATGTTCAATACTATACTCATGCCCACGAACCCTTGGTGTAAACTGAACAAACTCACCCCAAGGGTTATCTGCTGATAATATTTTATAATCGGAAGTAAGTGTTGCGCCCGACCAAAGAATTAAAAACTTACCCGATAACGACTTATAAACACCTGTATAAAAGGTATCATCTTCTTCAAAATACAATTCTTCTTTACTCTCAGGAAAGCCAACTTTATAACGATGAACCCTATCTGGCCTCAACGTATTTTCATCTTTGGTTGCAAAGAAAATTGTTTGATTATCATTACCCCAAGAAGCTCCACCTGTAGTAACAGGAATATTCTCTTCCAAGGTTTCGCCTGTTTCCAGGTTTTTAAAATACAGTGTATATTTTCTACGGCTTACCGTATCAACACCATATACCAGCATTTTATTATCTGGGCTAATACTTGTGCCTGCAATGCTAAAATAGGCGTGGCCTTCTGCCATTATATTGCCATTTAGCAAAATAATTTCTGCGGATTCCAAGCTTCCTTCCTTTCTACAGTAAAGAGGATATTCTCCCCCTTTTTCAAATCGCGTATAATACCAATATCCGTTTTTAAAATAGGGCACGGAAGAATCATCTTTCTTGATCCTAGCTACAATTTCGTTATAAAGCTTTTCTTTTAATGGGGCCGTATGCTCCATTACCTTATCTAGGTAATTATTTTCTGCATTTAGATAATCTAACACGGCCGTATCTTCTCGTTGGTTGAGCCAATAATAATTATCAATGCGTTTGTTGCCGTGCTCATTAAACACTTTTTCTTTTTTTGCAACAGTAGGAGGAGCTAACTCCTGCGTATTTTCATTTTTCATAGTACACTGAAAAGTAATTAGGCCAATTAGAATTAGGACTGCAAAGTTTAGTTTCTTCATAATAAAATTATTTGAAACTACAAGATAGCTATTTGATAATTGAGTTCCAATTGAAATACAAGCCGAATAGATTATTTGAGGATAAGAAGTATTGCTACTTTATTTTCTGCATATCCTGTAGATTTTTATAAACACTACCTAGTTGCATAAGGGCATCATGATTTCCTCTTTCTACAACTTCGCCCTTCACAATTACTAAAATTTCATCTGCATGCTGAATGGTACTTAAGCGGTGTGCAATTACCAAAGAAGTACGGTGACTCATTAAGTTAGTAATCGCTTCTTGAACTTGCCGTTCAGCTTGTGAATCAAGCGCAGAAGTAGCCTCGTCTAAAATTAATATTTCAGGGTTTTTCATAACGGCTCTGGCAATACTTAATCTTTGCCTTTGACCACCAGAAAGTTTAGAGCCATCTTCTCCAATTACTGTTTGGTACCCTTTAGGAGTTTCCATTATAAAATCATGGGCATTTGCCACTTTGGCTGCATTAATTATGTCTTCTTCCGAAGGGTTCACAATGCCAAAAGCGATATTATTAAAAATGGTATCATTAAAAAGAATCGACTCTTGAGTTACAACTCCCATTTGCCTTCGAAGGGAGTTCAATGTACAGTCCTTTAAATTAACACCATCAATCGTTACCTCTCCGTCAGATGGGTCATAAAAACGAGGAAGCAAATCTGCAATGGTAGATTTTCCGCCACCAGACATGCCCACCAAAGCAATCGTTTTCCCTTTTGTAAGACTAAACGTAATGTTTTTTAGCACAAGATCGTTTTCGTATTTAAACGAAACATTTTTAAACTCTACGCCCTCATTAAAATCTCCTATTTCAATGGCGTTCTCTTTTTCAATAATTTTCGGCTTAATATCCGATATATTAAATATGCGCTCTGCACTAGCCAATCCTCGTTGTATCGAACTTAGCGAAGAAGAAATAGCTTTAGCAGGTTGTAGCACCCTTGCAAATAGTAAAATAAATGTGATAAAAGCAGACGCCTGAAGTGTGGCATTTTCGCTTAAAACCATGGAGCCTCCCATTACTAAAAGACCAGCCACAACCATAATGCCCATAAGTTCAGATATTGGGCTTGCAAGCTCAAACTTTTTAGACATGGAAATATTCAATTTGGAGTATTCCGTTACTTCTTCTTTAAACTTGTTAAAAACGTGCTTTTTAGCTGTAAATGCCTTTATTAACCTGATGCCGCTTATGGCCTCCTCCACATGGTTAGATATTCTGCCCAAAGAACTTTGGGTCATCGAGGCGCTTAATTTTAATCGTTTGGCAATGGCTGCAATAAGGCCACCCGAAAGAGGCAATAGGATTAACGTGAACAGCGTTAATTGAGGAGATATTACATACAAAGCAATAAAATAACCTATGAGTTGAAATGGCTCTTGAAGGATTAACTTAAGTGAAGCTGTAACTGTTGATTCAACCTGATTTACATCGTTGGTAATCCGTGACATAATATCACCTTTGCGCTCGTTGGTGAAAAATCCAATATCTTGTCCAGTAACTTTATCAAACACATCTACTCGTAATCCTTCAATTACTTTAGTACGAACAATTGCTAACAACACAGAATTTATATAACGAAATAAATTAGAGAAAACAGCTGCGATAATCAATAAAACCCCTACAAATTTAAGGGCACCCATTTTACCATGGTTACTAATTATATCATAAAAATAAAAATTGAAAAGGTCTTTAAAATAAGTAATGCCAAATTCAAAATCTGGCAATAAAGGGTTGGTAACTACTTTGTTGGTTTCTTCAAATAACACATCAAACATAGGGGCCATTAAGGCAATATTAAATACGCTAAAAAAAGCATACATAATTACCGAAAATATATACATCGGTATATATGAGCCAAGCCCTTTGGCATAAGAAAGAATTCGTAGATAGGTGTTCATTAAAATATTAAGTGTGCAAAATTAGTTTATCTCGCTTAAAAATCTTGCAATCTCTGTGCGATGTTCCATCGAAAGGCAAACGAATAAATGGTCGATTTGTTTTCAAAAGTTGGCTCATCGCTTTTTTGCTCCCGCGATGTAAGCTTTAGATCAACAAATACATTGTGCTTAAGTTGGTAAGTGGATGTAAAATCGATAAACATAAGCGAGCTGGCCACTCCCTGTCCTATTTCATTTCCATACTCTTGCTCCTTTGTATTGTAATCTTTTAGTATGTCTTTACCCCAGTTGGCATTTTTATCAATATCTAACCCATAAGTAGCATAAATTAATTTACCTGTAACGCTTAATTTAGGAATAGGCTGATACCTTATAATGCCAATGGTTTCTTTAAAGTTTGCGCCCAAAGGGTGTGCCATGGCTTGGTTATAATTAGAATAATTAGAATAAATGGAAAAATGCGAATAAGTATAAGGCCTTGCCGAGTTGTATTCTAATTGAAAATCAAGGTTTTTCAAACCCAACGCATCAATATATTTTAGGCCTAGTTGGTAGCCAAATTTATTACCCCACCAACCCTCACCCGATGTAAGCTCATCAATTTTAAATTCATCCAATATAAACTGCCCATACATCGAAAAGTGTTTTAAGAAATTCCATTTGGCATCAAAACCAACCAACGCATTATCTAAGCTTCCATTTTGTTGTTCCAGGGAGCGATAGAATATAATTGGGTTTAAATAGCCCAGCTCAAAGTGGCTATTTCCTAAAGAATCTTCTCGCCCAAAAACTACGGATTCAAAAACTCCAAGGTTTATGTGCTTGCCAATATTAATGCCTAGCCTATGCGCTACCAAATACTTTTTAGGAAACTGTGTGTTACCCACTGAGCCCCCCGAATTGCCAAAGGCATCAGCAAATACTTGGGTGAATAAATTGGTATAATTTAGTTTCCATACTTGGGTGTTAATTTTAAAAAACAAAGCTGGTGGGCTAAAATCAGACATTAACATAGAACGGTAGCCATCACCAATAAACTGCCTATCGTGCCCAAACTGAAAATTGATATGTTTTGTGGCATTAAAACTTATGTAGCCTGTGGCGTTAAAAAAATCGTACCCATTAGTGCCAAATGTTTTCCAAAATCCTTCACCTGGAACTACTCTGTTTTCTTTTACAAAATCTTGCACATACACCGGAAACCGTGCCTGGTTCTCACTAATAAACGCATAAAATCCCACTTTTTTATCAATCAAGCCTCGCACTTGCACACCACGTGTATTAATATATGTGTACTCTTGTTGTGCCGACTCTCCTCCATAACTTAGGTATAAAACAGGGCTAACATGTACCCCAATTGCCTCTTCTTTATCAGCTCCATAAAATAGATCCGATTTATTTTTATAAAATCCTTTTAAAAATGGCTGCTTACTTACATTGGTGCTACTATCCACCCATTCCCAGTTGTCGTTTTGCAGGTATTCAAGATTAAACTCATCTTGCCTAGAATTATTCGTGCCGTTTGTTTGAACTGAATCTGTAAACTGGCCAATCGATTTACGAGTATAAGGCTTTACCGCACTATGGTGGTTCGGAGCCATGTCTCCACTTAGAATCTCAAGTCTATCAATTAAGTGGTAAGTATCCTTGTTTAAAGGTATGTTTGTGCTTTGAGCTACTGATATTTTCGCATAAACAACGATTAATACTAGTGTAAAAAGTGCCTTTTTGATCAAAATTTTCTATTAATGGTTGAAAAACAGTAAATTATACCTCAAATTAAGTAGAAAATATTTGAACAAAGAATGAAATTCTCTAACTTTGCACTCCGATTTAAGAATAGACGAAATTAATTATACGATGAAGAAGGAATTACATCCAGAATACAAGCCCGTAGTTTTCCAAGATTTACAAAGCGAGTTTGCTTTTTTAACTAAATCTACAATGGGTTCTGATGAAACTATCAAATGGGAAGACGGTAACGAATATCCATTAATCAAAGTGGAAGTAACTTCTGCTTCTCACCCATTTTACACTGGTAAGAAAATCTTTTTGGATACTGCTGGTAGAGTTGAGAAATTTAATAAGCGTTACAAGAAAAAATAATAACTCGATTTTAATCGATTTTAAAAGTCTCCAAGATTACTCTTGGAGACTTTTTTTATTCTCTTACTTTTGTTCCTATGAATTTAATTCTATTTGATTCAGCATCATCACGAAGAAAGCTTTTGCCATTTACCTATACCAGGCCAATGGCCGAAATTAGGATAGGTATTTTAACCATTTCTGAAAAGTGGGTGAATAGATTGGACTCCAAGGCTTCTCATTTAACAGAAGATTATTTAACCGCCAAATACCCTGTCTCTTATCAAGAAGAGAATATTTACATAATTGGAAACCTTTGCCCGAACGAAGAACTTGTTTCTGCTATAGAGGGTCTAGCCTTTAATCAGAAATTAGTAAAGGAAGGATTTATACTGGCAAGTAAGCAAGGAAAAGCAGTTGCATCTGAAATCGGGGAGAGCTGTGAAGCAATAGAATTCGATGGGGAGATTACTCAAATAACTCACAACTGGGATATATTTAAGAATAACGGTGATCAAATAAGAGCTGATTACGAGCTAATTACCAAGGGCAGAAAAAGCCAGCCAATTGGCGACCCCTACACTAGAACATATAATATAGAAAATATTTTTATTGAAGAAGGAGCAAGCATAAAAGATACTACACTCAATGCCGAAAATGGTCCAATCTATATTGGCAAAAATGCACATGTAGAAGAAGGAGCTGTAATCAGAGGCCCTTTTGCTATTTGCCATAACTCCACCGTAAATTCAAACGCCCGCATGCGAGGCGATATAACCATTGGCCCTTGGAGCAAAGTTGGAGGCGAAGTAAGCAACTCTGTAATTTTTGGCTTTAGCAATAAAGGCCACGATGGTTTTTTAGGCAATTCCGTTTTAGGAGAGTGGTGCAATATTGGCGCTGATACCAACACATCGAACCTAAAAAATAATTATGATCTTATAAAAGTGTGGGATTATGATAAAGGTGGTTTTATTAATACAGGAGAACAATTTTGTGGCCTAATGATGGGCGACCACTCTAAATGTGGGATTAACACCATGTTTAATACAGGTACTATTGTTGGTGTTGCAGCCAATATTTTTGGTGCAGGTTTTCCGCGTACATTTATCCCTTCCTTTGCATGGGGTGGCCCAGCAGGCTTTAATACATTTAAACTGCCAAAAGTTTATGAAATGGCCGATGCAGCCATGAAAAGAAGGCATGGAGATTTTAACGAAATAGAAAAAGGTATTATTTCGAACGTGTTTGAGCTTGAAGCACCGTACCGAACTTGGGAAAACTAACGCATGCGATTTAAAGATATACACGGCTTAGAATCAACAAAGTCTCTTTTAAGGGCGGCTGTAAAAAACAATCATGTAGCTCATGCTCAACTTTTTGCAGGCAAACCTGGCGCTCCTGCCCTTTCAATGGCATTAGCCTACGCTAGTTTTTTAAACTGCGAAAACCCTACTGACGAAGATGCTTGTGGCGAATGTTCTTCGTGCAGCAAAAATCAAAAATTTGTGCACCCAGATGTGCACTTTATTTTTCCTGTAAGCACCACCAAAAACATAGCTCTTAAAGATGTAGAAAGCCTTATGTTTCTAAAGGAATGGAGGAGTTTTCTACTTACAACTCCCTTTGGAAACCTTCAAGACTGGTCGGAAATATATGGTGGAGAAGGGAAACAGGCTTCCATTAGGGCTAAGGAAAAAAAGACCATTATAAATGATCTTTCGTTAAAAGCATTTGAAGGAAAATTCAAAATAATGATTATTTGGCACCCTGAATTAATGCACAAAAATGCTGCCAATGGCATACTTAAAGTATTAGAAGAGCCACCAGATAATTCCCTATTTCTATTGGTTTCGGAAGATCCTGATCAACTGCTAACCACCATTATATCAAGAACACAACGGTTAAATATTCCTTCTTTTAGTGATACTGAATTAAGTGAAGTATTGACCTTAGCCCATGGCATTGAGGAGCATAGAGCAAAGCAATTGGCTCATTTAGCGGATGGTTCTATCCGAGCAGCCCTCAGGCTTACGGCCCATGTGGGTGAAGATAATTTTGAATTTTTTAAATTATGGATGCAGATTTGCTATAAAAGGCAAATGGGTGAATTGGTTGATAAGTCAGAAGCTTTTTCAAAACTCTCACGTGGTGGACAAAACACATTTTTGCAATATGGGTTATCCATGCTTCGCGAAGCACTTGTATCCATTTCTGCAACACAAGAGAAACTGTTTAGAGTTGAAGGAAATGAAAAAAGTTTTGCATCCAATTTTGGTAAAGCTATTTCTATTAATCAATTTCAAAGCCTCTCGAGCCTATTATCAGAGGCCTCTTACCATATTGAGCGAAATGCATATTCGAAGCTTCTTTTTATGAATCTATCAATTAATATTTCTAAAGTATTTAAAAAAGGATGACATTTTCAACTTTAGTACTTTCGTTCATTATGTTTTTAGGTGGAGGCCCTAAAGGCAAAGATGGCGTGGTAACTATCCATACCAAATTTGGCGACATCGCTTTAATACTATTTGATAAAACACCAAAACATAAAGAAAATTTTCTAAAACTATCTAAAGATGGGTTTTATGATAACACTACTTTCCATAGAGTAATTGATGGCTTTATGATTCAAGGGGGTGACCCCAATAGCAAAGATGGTGACAGGACCAATGATGGATCTGGTGGGCCAGGTTATTCCATGCCTGCCGAAATCGTAGCTGAACTAACCCATACACAAGGTGTAATTGCGGCTGCCCGTCAACCAGATAGGGCTAACCCTGAAAAGGCTTCCAATGGTTCGCAGTTTTACATTATTGAAAATGAGAAAGGGTATCACTCTTTAGATGGGAAATACACTGTTTTTGGTCAAGTAATTAAAGGCATTGAAGTGGTTGAAAAAATTGCAGAGCAAAAGAAAGATAGACGCAATAAACCGATTGAGGATATTAAAATGACAATTACGGTTAAAAAAATGAGTAAAAAGAAACTCGAGAAAGTATATGCATATAAATACTAAGCTTTTATGGGTATTTATTGCCTTAACATTAGTTGGTTGTTCTTCTGAAAACAAGAATGTAGATTCTCTGGTAATAATCCATACAACGTTTGGAAATATTACAGTTGTGTTATTTGACGATACTCCAAAACATAAAGAAAGTTTTATCGCTATGTCAAAAGAAGGAATGTACGACAGCACTACCTTTTACCGTGTGATACATGAGTTTATGATTCAAGGAGGCGATGTGGCTTCAAAATCAGGTTTTGCCAATGAAAGTAAGCGTTTAATTCCTGCTGAAATTAGAACAAACCACTTACATGTAAAAGGAGCGCTAGCGGCAGCTCGTCAGCCTGATAATGTTAATCCTGAACGAAAAAGCAGCACCCAGTTTTACATTGTACAAGGACGAAAATTTTCAGAAAAAGAGCTTAAAACTGATATAAGTAAATTAAACTATGCGGCCGGCCAGTATTTGCAAAGCGAAGATAATTTGCCTTTGCGAGATTCATTGGTGATTATGCAAGAACAAGGAAAATTTGCTGAATTGCAAGCCATTTTGGTTAACCTGAAAGAAGACATTGCTACTTATACGGCAATGGACTTAGACAAAACAGCAACTCCCGAACAGATCGAATTATACACTACCATCGGAGGTTATCCTTACATAGATTTTGAATATACAATCTTTGGCCAAGTGCTCGAGGGCTTAGAAGTTGTAGATAAAATTGCTTCTGTTCAAACTGGTGCTGCTGACAAGCCCCTTGACGATATTTATATAAAAATGGAGGTGATTGAACTTCGTAAATCTGAGATCACAAAAAAATATGGATATGAATATCCTATTTTAGAAGTTGATAAATAATAACTCATTTTACCGGACCTGTTCCGGTATCTCCCTTTGGATTAGTTAAATTTAAGGGAGGCTCCGCAACAAGTGCGGGGAGGGTTCAAAGTAATAATTAAATGAAAATACTCCCAACTTGCGCGGAAGTTATTTCCGTGCCAATAAATAGTAAAAGAAAACAAAGAGTTAATTGAGTGAAAAATATAAAATAAGAGACCAAGATAAATTATACTTTGTAACGGTTGCGGTAGTGTATTGGGTAGATGTGTTTACCAGAAATATATACAAAGATTTGATAGTAGAAAGTTTAGCCTATTGTCAAAAAGAGAAAGGATTGGAAATATATGGTTGGTGTATTATGAGTAATCATTTGCATTTAATTATTGGTCGTTCAAGAGATATTAAAATGGAAGATATTATTCGAGACTTTAAGAAATATACTTCCATGCAAATTTGCAAAGCGATTGAAGAAAATATGCTTGAGAGCAGGAAAAGGTGGATGTTAAAATTATTTAGTAATGCAGCAGATAAAAGTAAAAAGCATGTAAAGTATAAATTTTGGCAAAATGAATATCACCCCATTGAATTAAATACGAATAATATGATGGATCAAAAATTGGCTTATTTACATAATAATCCTGTAAAAGCAGGAATTGTAGATGAGCCAGCTGCATATACCTATAGTAGTGCAAGAGATTATTCTACAAATGAAAAAGGATTATTGAACATTAAGTTTATAGGGTAAATAAAAGAATTTCTTGAAACCAACTATCCCCATGGCAGAGCCACAGGGGTATTTAGCTGGTTTCATTTTGATCTGATGGTCAAAAACCGAAATTCCTTTATTTGGGATCCTGAAACAAGTTCAGGATGACATTTTTAGAGACCCCGAGGCAGAGCCTCGGAGAATTCCTTAGATTAAACTATAAATGTTTGAAAAGCACGGAAATAACTTCCGCGCCAGTTATAAAAAATAGAAATGAAAATACTACTTACAGGAGCGAACGGTTTATTAGGCCAAAAACTAGTTGAGCTAATTGTGAAAGAGAATGAGCATGAACTTATTGCTACTGCACGCGGGAGCAATAGATTACCCATTAAAGAGGGTTATTCTTATCAATCTTTAGACATCACCAATAAAAGTGAAGTAGCATCAGTGATTGATAAATTCAATCCAGATGCCGTTATAAATACAGCCGCTATGACCAATGTGGATCAGTGCGAATTGGAAAAAGAAGCAGGCTGGGATGCCAATGTAAATTCAGTAGCTTATTTGATCGAAGCTTGTGAAGCAAACAATTGCTATTTACTACACCTTTCTACCGATTTTATTTTCGATGGCACTAAAGGACCCTTAACAGAAAATGAAATCCCAAACCCAGTTAATTATTATGGAGATGGAAAGTTAGCCGCAGAAAAGTTAATGATAAATTCAAATTTAAAATGGGCAATGGCGCGTACTGTATTGGTCTATGGTGTTGTTTCTGATATGAGTCGTTCGAATATCATTTTGTGGGTAAAAAACAGCTTAGAAAATGGCAAGCCTATTAATGTAGTGGATGACCAATGGCGTACGCCAACTTTGGCGGAAGATTTAGCCTTGGGTTGCTACCTTATAGTAAAACAACAAGCCGAAGGAATATATAATATTTCGGGGAAAGACATGCTAACCCCTTACGATATGGCCATCAAAGTAAGAGACTATTTTGATTTGGATGGAAGCTTAATTTCAAGAGCAGATTCCTCCACATTTAGTCAACCAGCAAAGAGGCCGTTAAAAACAGGGTTTATAATTGATAAAGCTCGAACAGAGCTAGGTTATGAACCTCATAGTTTTGATGAAGGCATCGAAATTGTATCAAACCAAGTTGCCGCTCTTGAAAAGAAGTAAGTTAAATTTTGGATTTAGCTACCATTTTAGGAAATTGCCGCTTGGAAAATAAAAAACAAACCACGTCATTCCTGCAAAAGCAGGAATCTTTAATATTTTAACAGGTTCCTGCCTTCGCAGGAATGACGTAAAACTTATAAACATGGCTATACAAGCAGGAGGAGAAGGTAGAGATCAGTGGGGATCTAAATTTGGATTTATTATGGCTGCGGCCGGTTCAGCAGTTGGTTTGGGAAATATTTGGCGTTTCCCTTATATCACGGGCCAAAATGGTGGAGGAGCATTTGTACTTATTTACATTGCTTGTGTTGTACTTATAGGCGTGCCGCTACTTTTTACCGAAATGGGCTTAGGCCGTTATGGCGGCAGCAGTACTATTGGTGCTTTTAAAAATACCAAAGCCAATAAATTTTGGATGATATCTCCAATTTTGGCACTTATGATTAGCTTTTTCGTGCTCACATATTATGCGGTTATTGGGGGTTGGGCAGTAGGTTATATCTTCACGTCAGTATTTAATTTGGATATTACATTTGCAACATTTGTTCAAAATCCGGTAATTGTACTTCCCCTATTTGCCGTTTTTATGGTGGTAACAATACTTATTGTTTTAGGCGGAATTTCTGGCGGAATTGAAAAGGCATCTAAAGTACTTATGCCTATGCTTTTTGTATTACTTCTCCTCGTTGCATTACGAAGTATGACTTTACCGGGAGCAATGGCAGGAATTGAATTCTATCTAATTCCTGATTGGTCTAAAGTAACTCCAAACACTTTTTTAACGGCCCTTTCACAGGCCTTTTTCTCTATGAGTATTGGTTGGGGAATTATGATTACTTATGGTTCTTATCTACCTAAAAAAGCTAACATTATAACAAGTGGCCTTTGGGTTGGCTTAATGGATGCAGGTGTTGCCTTACTTGCAGGATTTATGATTTTCCCTGCGGTTTTTGCCTTTGGGATGGAGCCCAGCCAAGGACCCACTTTAACGTTCCAAGTGTTGCCTGCCATATTTGAACAAATCCCTTTTGGTAATATTATAGGTGGATTATTCTTCCTTTTACTATCGGTCGCTGCTTTAACCTCTTCCATTTCAATTTTAGAAGTGCCTGCTTCTTATTTTATGGATGAAAAAAAATGGAGTCGCAAAAAATCAGCTTGGGTTGTAGGTATCTTAGCTTTTGTAGTAGGTATCCCTTCTGCGCTTACCGCTATTGATGGTAACTTCTTTAATACTATTGCCATGCCTTGGTTTGAAGGCACTACGGTTACTGGTTTCTTCGATATTTTGGATACCGTATTTGGTACATTCTTTATCGTGGTGGTTGCTCTTATGACAAGTATTTATGTGGGATGGGTACTAGACATCCACACTGTGGTAGAGCATATTGGTGATGGTTCTGAAGGATTTAATAAATCCTATTGGGGAATCGTTCCCTCTAAGGTATTTGTGATTATGCTGAAGTATGTAATTCCTGTAACTATTTTAATGGTACTACTTAATATGATGGGATTAGGGGCATTTGCAGGAGCATAAACACTTTGCGTCATTCCTGCGAAGGCAGGAATCCCTTGATTTGAAGAACAGATTAATTTGACAGATTCCTGCCTTCGCAGGAATGACGAATTCTGTTTTAACTAATCACACTCCAATTTACGTTGGATTTTCTGAGCCTGAGCATCTGATTTTTCAAAGCTAGATGCTCAGGCTTTTCTAATTCCTTATCATCCGTAATAAGTTCAGAAGCAACATCTCTAGCCAATTGTACTATCGCAGCATCTTTTGCCAAATCAGCTAATTTTAAATCAAGCACGCCACTTTGTTGGGTGCCCATTAAATCTCCAGGACCACGAAGTTTTAAGTCTGTATCGGCTATTTCGAAGCCATTATTGGTGCGCACCATGGTTTTAATCCGAGTACGAGCATCTGCCGAAAGCTTTACTTCACTCATTAAAATGCAATAGCTCTGATCTGAGCCTCGGCCCACCCGGCCTCTTAATTGATGTAATTGTGCCAACCCAAATCGTTCAGCATTTTCGATAATCATCACCGAAGCATTCGGCACATTTACCCCTACTTCAATTACAGTGGTAGCCACCATTATTTGCGTTTCTCCCTTCACAAACCGCTGCATTTCATAGGCCTTATCTGCTGATTTGGCTCTCCCGTGTACGATACTTACATGGTATTCAGGAAACGACCTTTGCATATTTTCATACCCATCAGTAACTGCTTTTAAATCTAATTTTTTCGATTCTTCCACGAGAGGAAACACAATATATACTTGTCTGCCGAGTTCAACTTGCTGCTTAATAAACCCATTTACTCGCAACCTTTTTGATTCATAATAGTGGATGGTTTTAATAGGTTTTCTGCCTGCAGGCAGTTCATCAATAACAGATACATCTAAATCGCCATAAAGTGTCATCGCCAATGTTCTAGGAATGGGTGTGGCCGTCATCACAAGTACATGCGGAAACAAATCTTTATTCTTGCTCCATAATTTAGAACGCTGAGCCACTCCGAAACGATGTTGTTCATCTACCACAGCCAACCCAAGTTCATTAAATTGCACTTTTTCTTCAAGCAACGCATGGGTTCCCACTAAAATATTAAGCACTCCAGTTTCTAATGCTACATGTAGTTTTTTACGTTCACTTGCTTTTGTTGAACCTGTGAGTTTAGCGATTTGCAATCCCATCTGTTTTGCAAAAGGTTTTAACCCTATGTAATGCTGCTCAGCCAGTATTTCGGTGGGCGCCATAAGTGCCGCTTGTGCACCACCACCTATTGCCATAAGCATGCATATAAAGGCAACAATGGTTTTACCAGAACCCACATCTCCTTGTAATAATCGATTCATCTGCACGCCCGATTTCATGTCACGGTAAATTTCTTTGATTACTTTTTTTTGAGCACCTGTTAACTCAAAAGGGAGATGCTCATTATAATAATTGGTTAATAATTTTGTGTCGTCAAAAACCTTCCCTTTAAACTTCTTTGTTCTACCTGACTTAATAGAAAGTAGCTGAATTTGAATATAGAAAAGTTCTTCAAATTTAAGTCTAAAACGAGCTTTTTCTAACGTTTGTTGGCTCTGTGGAAAGTGAATATGAAAAATAGCCTCCGCCTTTGGCATAAGCTTTAATCGATGAATTATTTCTTGTGGAATCGCCTCTGTAACTTGCTTTAATGCTGACTGTATAATGGCTTCAACAGAACGAGCGATGGCTTTGCTATCAAAATATTTTGCCTTTAATTTTTCTGTGGTTGGATAAACAGGTCTTAGCTTACCTGTTTTGCTCGTGCCATCTGTTACCAACTCCATTTCGGGATGAGTAATATTTAGTTTGGATCCAAATTTAGTAGGCTTACCAAACACCACATAGCTAACCCCTGGTTGTAGTTTTTTGGCCATCCAACTTACTCCCTTAAACCAAACAAGCTCTATTCTTCCTGTTTCGTCTTTTGCGGTTGCAACTAATCTTGCCCCGCGGCCCGCTCCGATGGTTTGCATATTTACCAATGTCGCCACAAACTGCACTGCCGGCATTTCGTTGGTTAGTTCATTGATTTTATAGAACTGTGTACGGTCTTCGTAGCGGAAAGGATAATATTGGAGTAAATCGCTATAGGTAAATAGGCCAAGTTCTTCGTTCAAAAGTTTGGCTTTTGCTGGGCCAACCCCTTTTATAAACTCAATAGACGTATCTAAAAAATCTGGCATTCTCTATTCAATTGCTACGTAAGTGTTCTAATGGAAATCATTAAGAAATCTTCTTGATAAAAATCTATTTCTTTTTTAATTATGCGAATAGATACTTCATTAAGTCCCTCAATATGTATCATTTCTCTTTTAGTTTTCTTCTTTTCAATCCAATACGTTTTAATAACATCGGGAATCCAATTTATTTTAACCCCTTTGGTTAACATCAAACTTGGTAACAGAAAGGCTATCTAAATCCGTCAAGTCGTATTCAAACAGATAATCTTTTCTATTCGCAGATCTGCACTTCTTTAATTTTGCTACAATATTACTGTCAGTCATGGCTTCTGCTCTATGATCTTCTATTATAACCCAGCCCTTAAGCTTTTGATTAAGCAAGATAGCATCATGAGGCATAAAAATCCGAGCAATGAAAGATATAATTAAGTAGATTAGCACAATACAATAATATAGAAAAATGGCAGTGATTAAGTGCCTTACCTACAAATTTTGATGGAAGTTGAAGTAGAAGTGAAAGGTTATAAGAAAGATTCTCTTGTTGGTCTTTATTAATGGTTAAGATTTCTCCACTAAGTTGCGAAATGACTTGCTAGGCGAATTTGAATTCAAGTAGTAGGTACGGGCTCTTGCAGAATTTATAAAGTATAGTATTTCCATTTTGCAGGTCACTCCGAAGGAGTCTTAACCATTTTGCAAGTAAGGGGTTTTATGTGTCTAACTAGGCTTTTTCCACTCCAGTGTATTAAGCATCCGCATAATGTCTATTTTAATGTATTCAATTGCTGGTGCTAATGAATCGTTTTTAGTAGAGGTTCTAAAATAGAGCGCCCCTCTTAAAAAATTGGAAGTGGAATCTGTGATAAAAAACTGCAATTGCGAAGGCACTTCTCCTTCCAATTCAGCCACGACTGCTGTTTTTCCAGAAGGAGTAATCATCACATTTTCGTTAATGGCGTAGGCTTTAATTTGATGCTTAGAGGTAAGCTTATACGCATCATTTACAAGCTCTTTTAAGAGCTCCACATCATTATTTAAGGGCTTATAAGTGATTTGCACATTGGCCACTATTTCTGGGTAGTATAAATCAATCCAATACCGCTCAGCTATATAGGAGGAATCTCTAAATATTTTTGCAGAAGTAGAAATATCGAAAGTATAAGGAAGCGAATCTGGTAAAGCCATATAGCTCCTTTCTGGTAAATCCAGCCGATTATACCCTTTAGGTTTGGGGGTATAGGTTTTTTCGCAACTTACTAGAACAAATACTAAAAGTAACCACCTGCTATTTCGCATCAATTTTTATTCTAATTTTTTTAATTCTTTTAGTATCAACGGATAAAACAGTAAATGTGTATTTATCAAAATGAACTTGCTCACCTGTGTTGGGGAGCCCTTTATGAACCTCTAAAATCATCCCGCCAAGAGATTCGCTTTCACCCATAATCTCCTCAAATAATTTGGTGTCTTCTTTTACAACTTTACAAAAATCATTGATGGATGTTTTACCCTCAAAATCGTAGGTGTTGGCATCTATTTTCTTAAACGAATCGTATTCTTCATCGTATTCATCATTTATTTCTCCAACAATTTCTTCAATAATATCTTCCAGTGTAATTAGTCCTTCGGTGCCGCCATACTCATCTACCACAATGGCCATATGCACCCTTTTTTCTTGAAAATCTTTAAGTAAATCATCAATCATTTTCGCCTCGGGCACAAAATAGGCTGGCCGTAATAATTTTTGCCATTCGAAAGACTCCTCTTTATTAGTATGAGGTAACAAATCTTTTATGTAAAGAATGCCTTCAATTTTATCGAGGTCTTCTTTAAAAACAGGTAAACGAGAGTAGCCTGTTTTGTTAATCTTATCTATTAAGTCATAAAACGAAACTGATAATTCAACGGCCTCCACATCAACCCTTACTTTCATTATTTGAGTAACAGGGATGGTAGAAAAGTGAACTATTCCTTTTAAAATATCCCTTTCTTGCTCAGTTATTCCTATTCCGGTTGATAGTTCAAGTGCATGATTTACCTCTTCGATAGAACCCGAATACCCTTTCTTTTTAATTCTTTTCTCAACAATGCTGGTCATTGAAATCAACACCCAAGCCAAAGGCCTCACAATTTTCATGGATGCAACTAAAATTTTTGAGGACAAACGAGCAACCGCCAATCCTTTTTGATTCGCATATATCTTAGGAATAATCTCACCAAAAAACACAATAAGGGTTGTGACAATAGCAGCCAAAATCACCAATACCCGCCCATCGTTTGTGTTACCTACAATTTCCCAAGTTGCATAAGTGGAAATTGTAATAATGGCTATATTAACAAAATTGTTGATAATTAAAATAGTAGCTAATAGCTCTTTAGGTTTATCAATTAAATAACAAATGAGTTTATCAGCACCCTTATTATTGGCCTCACATTCTTCTAACTCTGCACTTGAAAGAGAGAAAAATGCTACTTCAGAGCCAGAGATAATAGCTGAAAATAATAATAATAGAAGTATAACCCCTATTATCATAATAAGAAATAATAGAGATGAGTTCACCTCTCCCGGAATTTGTAGAATTTGACTAAAAAACCAACTAGGAGGTTCGTCTATTGTCGTTTCCAATCACTAAAACCTAAATTGAACATATTTTTATTTGCTTCTTAGAACGGTAGATCATCTAACTCTTCTGTATTCTGAGCTTTAACAGCCTCTTTATTTGCAGTTTGATCAGCAGGCTGCTGTTGAGGTGTAGAAGATTGCTCTCCACTTTGGTTTTGCTCTCCACCTCCTTGTCCTTTGGAGCCCAACATAGTCATGTTATTGCCAACTATATCAGTAGAGTATCTTGTAACACCCTCTTTTTCCCAAGAACGCGTTTGAAGTTTACCTTCAATATATACCTGGTCTCCTTTATGCAAATATTTTTCAGCTACTTCTGCCAGTCCTCTCCACAAAACAACATTATGCCACTCGGTTTTCTCAACTCTTTCTCCAGAGTTTCTATCTTTATACGATTCCGATGTGGCAATTGAAAAAGAAGCTACTGGAGTTCCATTTTCAAGATGCCTTACTTCTGGGTCTTTTCCCAATCTTCCTACTAATATTACTTTATTTACTCCTGCCATGGTTTCGGTTCGTTTTTTCTTTAGTAAATGTATTAATTAAGAAACACTATTCAAATATTTGCTGATTAATACAGGCTTTGGTAGTACCTCTATTTCTGAAAGTGAATACAAAACTAATTGATTTTCATTCAACAATTTGCTCCAACACTCATCACTGCTTAATTTAATATGTAAAAAACTACTTATTATTGTTTGATGACTTAAAATATGCTTCGGCATATCTTTTTCATGATTAATAATAGCTCCCCGCTCGAAAAGTTTTTTTAATAAATCACTTTCTAATACATCGGGTAAAGTTTGTGCATCCGTTTCGATTAAATAAAATTCGTAAAGCCCTTGCCAAATGTCTTTTCCATCTCTCACTTTCAAGGCAAATTTTCCATTTTGTTCTATCACCAAATAACTAAAATGTCTTTTTCTATTTCTAGTTTTCTTAATCTTTACAGGTAATTCTTTTTGCTTTTTGTGCGCCCAAGCATAACAGATTTCATTTAGTGGGCAATTATCACATTGTGGGTTTTGCGGAGCGCAAACAGTTGCACCCATCTCCATTACGGCTTGATTATAGGTTCCTGGCTGCGCTGAATCTATCAATTCTTTCGACAAATCGAAAAAAAGTTTAAAACTCTTGGCATCTGCAATGTTGTTTTCTATGCCAAACACTCTTGCTAAAACGCGGTACACATTCCCATCCACCACAGGTGATGGATTGTTAAACGCCAATGAATCTACCGCGGCTGCAGTATATGGTCCAATTCCTGGAAGCTTTAGTAAAGCTTCAAAATTATTAGGGAAATTACCATTCAAATTCTTTTGAACTATTTGGGCACATTTATGCATATTTCGAGCACGCGAATAATAACCTAAACCTTGCCAAAGAGATAGCACTTCTTTCTCTTGGGCTAGGGCCAAATGCTTTATTGTAGGAAAAGCTTTAATAAACCGATTGTAATAAGGTAAACCTTGTGAAACCCTCGTTTGCTGAAGTATAATTTCTGATATCCAGATAAAGTAGGGGTTTTTGGTATCGCGCCAAGGCAATTGCCTTTTATTAGTGTTATACCAAGCAATAATTATTGAAGTAAACTGATTGTTAATCAAGGAATAAGAAGTTTTTAAAATGTTTCTTTAAATAGAGCGAAGATAATTTTTATATTAAAACTTTGCGTTTAAATTTGCGGCAAAATAATTGACTATTAGCCAATTATAGAATTTATAATTTAAAAACTTTTCAATTTTGACGAAAGCAGACGTAATTTCAGAGATTGCTGATAAAACAGGAATAGACAGAGGAGATGTAACCGCATCTATAGAAGCATTTTTTAGCGTAGTAAAAGGATCAATGGCTGATGGTAAAAATATATATGTTCGCGGCTTTGGTAGCTTTGTAAACAAAAAGAGAGCAAAAAAAATCGCACGCAACATATCAAAAAATACAGCTATTGTAATTGACGAACATTATGTGCCAAGTTTTAAGCCTTCAAAAGTATTTGTAGAAAAAATTAAAAGCAGTAGCAAAGTAAAAGGGTAACAATAAATTACTTGTTGTTTTAAAGAGCCACCCGTGTACTACACGGTTGGCTTTTTTGTTTAATAATATTCCCATCTAAGTAAAAACACTTATTATTTAACGTTTGCCAGCACCTTATTTTTGCCGTTCGAGGCAAATTTAAAATTTACAACATGCGCATTTGGGTTAAGGCGAGCACTATAACGTTTATCATTGCAATAACAATTATATTGTTTCAAGTAGTTTTGTTTATAACGAGCCAAGCCCTGAAGGGAGAATCAGCTAATCTGGCAACCACTATTGAATTGCAGGAAGAGCCACAAAGTATTAAAATGCTAAAAGACAGTTTGTTTATGTCAACTATTCCCAAAAAATATTCTAACTTTGCGCTCCAGTTATCAGCCTCCTACGAAAAATTAGGAAAATACGATAGCGCAGCCAGATATAAAGCTCTGAACAAAACTGGTTTTTCAAACGAGAAGAACTAATAAACTGAAATTGAGAGATCTCGGACTCGGTAATGCCCAATAATGAGATTTTCTAAGTGATATTAAATAAATTAAGTATAACCTTCCACTTTGCTTTTTAGCAGACCGGAATCAAACAACAACATTATGCCTTGCGGTAAAAAAAGAAAAAGACATAAGATTTCAACGCACAAGCGTAAAAAGCGTCTAAGAAAAAATAGACACAAGAAAAAATAGAGTTTAGTGGCTTGTGCCGCTAGTATTACAATTACGCTCTGTAGCTAACCTTCGGGCTGTACTACAGAGCGTTTATTGGTTTAATAAAATTTAACATAAACGACATTATTTTGAGCAATGAGTTAGTAATTAGTGCTACTCAAGCTGGAAGTCGGATTGCCTTATTAAAGGACAAAGGATTATTAGAATACCATCGAGAAGACGATAGTCGTCAGTTTACAGTAGGTGAAATTTACCTTGGCACTGTAAAAAAAGTAGTAGCAGGTTTAAATGCCGCCTTTATCGATGTTGGTTATGAAAAAGATGCATTTCTTCATTACCTAGACTTAGGACCTAAAGTACAATCGCTTAACAAGTACACGAAACAGGTTCAAAGCCGAAATGCAAAGCCAGAATTAGGAGGTTTTAAAATCTTACCGGACATTAATAAACATGGTAAAATCTCTGAAGTTCTAACTAGAAACCAAAAAATCCTTGTTCAGGTTGTAAAAGAACCTATTTCTACAAAAGGGCCTCGATTATCCTGTGAGTTATCACTAGCCGGAAGATACATTGTGCTTGTACCGTTCTCGAAAGCGGTTAGCATATCTAAAAAAATTAGCAATAGCGATGAGCGCAAGCGTTTAATGCGCTTAATGAATTCGATTACACCCGAAAATTTTGGGGTAATTATTCGTACTGTTGCCGAAGGCAAATCAGTTGCCGACCTTCATACCGATCTTGATATTCTTGTCCAGAAGTGGAAAGCAGGAATGGAGCTGCTTAAAGCAGCAAAACCTCGTGATGTAATTGTGAGTGAGATTAGTAAAACCTCTTCGATTTTACGAGATGTTCTTAATGAAAATTTTGACAACATCGTTGTGGATGATAAAGAGATGTTTGATGAAATTCAATCTTATACCAAACAGATTGCGCCAGGCAAAGAAAAGATAGTTAAGTTCTATAATGGCAAAGTAAAGCTATTTGAATCGCTTGGATTAGAGAAGCAAATTAAGCTTATGTTTGGTCGTTCGGTAAGCGTTAGAGGTGGCGGATATTTAATTATTGAACATACCGAAGCACTTCATGTAATAGATGTAAACAGCGGTAATAAAAGCAATAGAGAGGAAGATCAAGAAGCAACAGCTTTAGCTGTAAACCTTGAATCTGCCGCTGAAATAGCCCGCCAATTACGCCTACGCGACATGGGGGGCATTATCGTAATTGATTTTATCGATTTACGTAGAGTTGAAAACAGGCGTTTACTACAGCAAAAAATGAAAGAAGAAATGGTTGGGGATCGCTCCAAATACACCATTTTGCCTTTGTCTAAATTTGGTTTAATGCAAATTACTCGCCAACGAGTAAGACCTGAAGTAAACATTAAAACAGCAGAAAGTTGCCCTACTTGTAATGGAACGGGTGCAATTACCGCTTCTATAAATATTGGAGACCAAATTGAAGATTCGCTTAAACTTTTGTTAGAAAATCAGAATGAGCGCGGTATTTCGTTGGTCGTTCACCCATATTTATACAGCTACTTTACCAAAGGGTTATTTTCAATTCGATTTAGTTGGTGGAAAAAATACCACAAGTGGGTAAAAATCGTGGAAGATTCATCATTGGCTGTAACGGAATACAACTTTCTAAATTCGATGAAAGAAGAAATTAAATTAGATTAAATAATTACTATCAAATCTGTCATTCCTGCGTAGGCAGGAATGACGGTTAAGGTTGAGGCAGAAATGTCGATTTTCTTTATATGAAAAACTACTTCTTTCTTTCACTATTCGTATTTGGCTTTTCTTGTGTTCCTAATTCAACCTGTATTGAAGCCCCAAAACTAGAAGAAGCCAACAAGGTTTCCATAAATATTGAGCGGTTAGAAGCAACCCTTTTTAAACTAGAAAGCATACAAGAAGTTGAAGGCTTTATTACATCACATCCAATCTTAGCAGATGAATTTTTAGGAAGGCAAGAATACCCTTCTGAAACCATATTGGCAACTGAACTTTTAAAAAGGGTTCAAAATCCTTATGTAGATACACTCTATGATGAAACCTTAGCATCTTTTGGTGACTTATCAGAGCTTGAGTCCGAGTTTGAACAAGCTTTTAGCTATTTAAAATATTATTATCCGAGCTTTCAAGCTCCTCAAATTAAAACCATGATAACAGGTTTTAGTAGTAGCGAAATGTATGTTGGCAAAGATCAAATAATAATTGGGTTGGAGTATTACTTAGGAAAAGGCGCTAAATACAGCCCTCCAGGAATTCCTCAATATATTCTCCCTCGTTATGATAAAGCTTACATTGTGCCTGCGGTATTGTTGCTTTACGCTGATAGGTTTTTAAAGGAAGAGATTAAAGACCAAAGCATGTTAGCAGATATGATGTACTATGGTAAAAAATTCTACTTTGCCAAGCAAATGATGCCATGTGCTAGTGATTCCGTTTTGGTTTGGTATAGCGGCACCCAGCTCAAAGAAGTAGAAGAAAATAAGGATGCCATTTGGTTTCACTTTTTAAATAACGAATTGCTTTATGAAACCAATCATTTTACCAAGCAAAAGTATATGGACGAACGTCCTAATGTGGCCGAAATTGGTGAAAAGTGCCCAGGCCGAATTGGTTCTTGGGTAGGATTAGATATTGTAAGAGCTTATATGAATAGCAACCCTGACATCTCATTGCAGGAGTTAATGGCTAATCCAAATGCCAAGGATATTCTGACAAAATCGAAGTATAAGGTTTTTTAATCGCTTTTATTATCTCCAAGATCTTTTATCAAGCTGTAGATATAGCCTAAAGCTTTACCGAACGTAATGCTTGGCCTTTTTTTATTACTTCCACGTACGTCATTTCGCAGCACAGCGGAGAAATCTTAACCAACACAAAGACTTGCTTGCAATACGTCATTGAACGGAGTAAAGCAATCTGAGGTCTTGCTTTATGGTAAGATTCTTACGGAATGACTTGCTAGGGTTAGAAAAGAGTAATGGAGGGTTTTGTCTGCCCCCCACACGTCATTTCGAAACGCAGTGGAGAAATCTTCAAAGTCAGTAGGTGAATCTGTGAAGCTTCACAGATTCACCTGCTGACTATTATAGGCATAATGGGAAAATATTAGCCAACAAAAAGACTTGCTTTATGGTTAATATTCATGCGAAATAACTTGCAGGGGTGAAAAAAGTTGCTGTGCCTTTGCGAAAGTGAACACTTAACCTCTCCCTATTAAGAACACCATATAAGCTACATAGGCTAAGAAAAACCAGCCACCTTCCCAACGACTAATAACCGTTCTCTTGCCAATTATTACAGCCAATATTAGCATTGTGCTGGCGATAATAATCATAAAAATATCAGAGTTGCTTACTACCTCAAAAGCTAATGGTTTAATGGTTGCACTTAGGCCCAATATCCATAACAAGTTAAAAATATTTGAGCCAACTGCATTACCCACGGCAATATCTGTGTTGTTTTTACGAACTGCCACAATAGAAGTAACAAGCTCGGGCAGCGAGGTTCCAATTGCCACCACCGTTAATCCAACAAACGATTGGCTCATTCCTAAAATGCTTGCAATATGAATGGCTCCTTCAACAACCCATTGGCCACCGAAAAATAAGCCGACCATCCCTACAAGTATGTATCCAACTGACTTTTTAGTTGACATCACTTCAACATCTATTCCGTCAATTTCATCATCATTTTGTTTGGCCACCACATATATATAGCCCAAAAACATCACGAAAAAGAAGAGTAGAATTATACCATCATACCTAGACAATAGAAGTCCATCAGCAGGATTCGCTTCGTTAAATAGAGTTGCATTGGCTAAAAATCCAACAAGCAATGTTGCTATTAACGAAAATGGAATTTCACTAAAATACGTGTTTTTAGTAATGGGCAGTGGTTTAATCAAAGCGGTTATTCCCAGAATCAAAAGAATATTGGCAACATTACTACCCAGTACATTACCAATGGCCAATTGAGAACTACCATTAAAACTCGCCACTAAATTTACGAGAAGTTCTGGCAAAGATGTGCCAAACGAAACGATTGTAAGTCCAATTATTATGCTGGGTAGTTTAAGGCTTTTGCCAATGGACGCTCCTCCATCAACCAATAAGTCGGCTCCTTTTATTAAAATAACGAAACCAATTACAAAGAATACGTAAATCATACAAATGTTTAAATAAAGAGTTTTAACAAGCCCTCTTTAATCGATCTGCACTTTAAAACTAGACGGTTTTAGATAATACAGTGTACAATAATAGTTTAACCACATTATATAATGGCATTTTTATAGGCTAAATTTTACTGCATAAAACTATTTTCGATTTGTTTGCAATATCTCTAAATGCAAAAATATAATGGTTTCCACCTGGCTTTATTCCTGTTTTCTTTCGAAAATCATCAACACTATCTGGGAAATTTCTTGTGGCAATATTAGCTTTCATCGAAGGAAGAGTCCTCTTAATTTCCTTTTTATCATATTTCAAAACCCTATCAACTTTAAACACTCTTCCAGGAAATTCTTCCTCTAGCTTGATGGATGTAAACAAATGTGTATTCGAATTTAGTTTTTGAAGGTTATAATTGCTTGCTAACACATCGCCTTTTCCAGATTTTAAGATGGCTGCGTTTGGTTCGTATAAGTAAGTTGCTAATTCTCCAAGTTTTGAATGCTCAATTTGACCCCAATCGCACTCAAATGGCAATTTATAAGTTAAATCTATTGCTTTAATTTTGAGTAAATTCAGCGTTGCGAGGGACTGAACAAAAAGAAGCTCCTTCACCTCATTTTTAATTGCAACCACATGTATGTTATTAACATCGCTTAATTGGCTTATTGCTTTAGAAATATCTAACATGGGCGATGCTTTTACCATAACAGATGTAGCTTTTTCTAACAACTGAGACTGAAGAGTCAAAATATTAGGTGAGCAGTCTTCAAGCAAAAACAGTTTCTGACTTTGATTTCTCCGTGCTGGGTCTATATAGATTAAATCTGCATGTCCTTTATAATTGATAATAAAGTCTTCACTATCAACATGGAGCACTTCAATGTTTTGTGTGCCAAACACCTTAAAATTATATTTCGCTATATCAGCTAGGTCTTTATTAAAATCAATATAGATAACCTTCTTAAACTGCTTAGATAAATAATAAGTATCCACTCCTGCACCACCCGTTAAATCTATGGCTAAATCTCCTTTAAAAAACTTCGATTTGTAGAGAGCCGTCTCCTCAGAGGAAGACTGCTCCATAGATAATAAAGGAGGCATAACCACCTCATCGGTAATAAACCACAAAGGCATTTTGATCTTCGCTTTTGCTCTGGCTCTAATTTGATTTACGACTAGATCAATGGGAATATCAGGATATTTTGATTTGTTAAAAAGGAGCCTATCCAAATCGCTCTTTTCATGTGATTTAATAAATGCTCTAACCTCAGGTTTTAACAGCTTACTAAGCATTCACCAATGAATTTGCCATTAAGTGTTCTGCTATTTGAACTGCATTGGTAGCAGCTCCCTTTCGCAGGTTATCAGCAACAATCCACATATTTAATGTATTGGGCTGAGTTTCATCTCGTCTTATTCTACCTACAAACACCTCGTCTTTGCCGTGTGCAAATAATGGCATTGGATATTCGTTTTCTGCTGGGTTGTCTTGTACAATAATTCCTTTTGCTTTTGAAAGCAACTCTTTTATTTCCGCAATGTCAAACTCATTTTCAAACTCAACATTTACTGATTCGGCATGGCCCCCAACCACAGGCAAACGAACCGCAGTAGCAGTAACTTGAACAGTTTCATCGCCAAGTATTTTCTTGGTTTCATTCACCATTTTCATTTCCTCTTTGGTATAGTCGTTTTCTAAAAACGCATCAATGTGAGGGATTACGTTTTTATCGATCGGGTGAGGATATACCATGTCGCCTTCAACCCCAAGCCGCTCGTTATTCATTTGATCGACTGCTGCTTTTCCTGTACCTGTTACCGATTGATAGGTAGAAACAACCACCCGCTTTACCTTATACGATTGGTGTAGAGGAGCCAGCGCCAGCACCATTTGAATAGTAGAACAATTTGGGTTTGCGATTATCTTGTCTTCATTGGTAAGAACATGGCCATTAATTTCTGGTACAATAAGTTTGTTGTTTGGGTTCATTCTCCAAGCGGAAGAATTATCAATTACGTAAGTTCCAACATTTGCAAATTCAGGCGCAAATTTTAAAGACGTAGCTCCTCCTGCCGAAAAAATAGCAATATCAGGTTTTTGATTGATAGCCTCCTGCATGCTTATAATTGCATGTTCTTTATTATTGAATTTTATTTTTCTACCTATAGACCTTTCAGAGGCCACCAATAACAGCTTTTTAAACTGTACATTTCTTTCCTTCAACACTTGAAGCACTTCACTCCCGACCAACCCAGTTGCCCCAATAATTGCAAGTTTCATAAAATTATTCTTTATTGTCTATTCAAATTTACTAACCAATGCAAAATTAGTGAAAGGTCTTATTTTTTTAACAATAGTGTTAGGTGTTTGTACACCCGTTTTTTCGCAATGGACGGATGATTTTTCGGACCTTGAGTTTACATCTAACCCAGAATGGCTAGGCAACACTGATAATTTTATTGTTGAGAACGAAATATTAAGGTTGAACGCTCCTGCTGTTACAGGTAGCTCTTATTTATCAACTTCGTCTGATATTAGCTTAGCGGCAGAATGGAGTTTCTTTGTTAAACTTGACTTTAATCCATCTTCCAGCAATTACATAAAGATTTATTTAATGGCAGATTCTGCTAACTTGGATAACTCTCAAAATGGATATTATGTTAAGATTGGTGGCTCTTCTGATGAGGTAAGTTTGTACAAATTAGTAGAAGGGTCAGAATCACTTATTATTGATGGTGCAGATGATCGAGTAGATCTATCAAGTGTAGAAGTTTTTGTCATTATAACGCGATCCACGAATGGGGATTGGGAATTAAGCACTAAGCTAATTTCTGAAACAACGTATGTTTTAGAAGAAGTCGCCAATGATTTAGAAATTCAGAAATCAACGTATTTTGGTTTATTTTGTAAATACACTTCCTCTCGATCTACCAAGTTTTATATTGATGATATCTCCGTTTCCGGAAGCCCTTACACGGATCCTGACCCTCCATTATTAACAGGGGTTTCTACTCCAAGTAGTCAGAAAGTTAAGCTCATATTTAATGAGGGTTTGGACTCATTAGAGGCCCTCAATTTATCACATTATACTCTAAACGACTCTATTTCACCCACCAGTGTAATAGTCATGGCAGCCGATACCGTTTTATTAAATTATGATGATGATCTATCATTAATAAACTACCTAAAAATTACATCTCTGCCAGATGTGGAAGGAAACAATTTAGATACGTTAGTTCAAATACTATTCGTTGATCCTGCCCCTCACATGTATCGAGATTTAGTAATAAACGAACTATTCCCAGACCCAAATCCTCCAGAAGATTTGCCGGCATTTGAGTTTGTTGAATTATTTAATAACTCGATCAGAATAATAGATTTAGAAGGCTGGCAATTTACAGATGGATCAAAAATTGCCACTTTTGAAAGGCAACTCCTATTTCCGGATTCGTTTCTTATAATTTGTCCTGAAGAAGCCGTTAGTTTCTATCAACTTTATGGTACCACCATTGGTTTAAGCAATTGGCCTTCCTTAAATAATGGAGGAGACTCATTAACACTCACAGATAAAACAGGAGTTATTATCGATTCCCTCTCTTATTCAATAGAGTGGTATAACGATGTGATAAAAGACAATGGGGGTTGGAGTTTAGAGCAAATTAACCCCTACTCACCAAATATTGGCATCAATAATTGGGCAGCCTCCGTGGAAGTTGGAGGTGGAACTCCAGGAAAAATCAATTCAATTTTTGATTTGGGTTTAGACGAACAACCTCCAATACTAACGCGTGTTTCAACTGCAAGTGCCACCCAATTAACACTCGCTTTTAACGAGGCTTTAGATACCCTTGAAGCTAAAGAATTTAGTCATTTTATCCTAAATAATTCAGCAACCCCTTCTGCCATATATCCACTTAGTGTTGATACTATTATTATAGAGTTTTCCGATCCCATAGCGCTAATAAACACCTTGAAAATAATGGATTTACCCGACACCGCAGGAAATAAATTAGACACATTAGTTGAAGTTTATTTTGTTGACCCTTTACCTCATTCATACCGAGGTGTCGTGATCAATGAGATATTTGCTGACCCAAATCCACCAGAAGATTTACCTCTTTTCGAGTTTGTAGAACTATTCAATAATTCTGATAAGGTTATCAATTTAAACGGTTGGCAGTTTACCGATGGCTCCAAGTCTTTCACCTTTTCTAACCATCTTATCTATCCTGATTCCTTTTTAATTATTTGTCCAAAAGAAGCCGAGTTTGAATTCCAACCATTTGGAAAAACTATTGGTTTAGATAGTTGGCCAAGTTTAAATAATGCAGGTGATTCTTTGCGATTAACTGATCAAACGGGTACACTTATCGACTCTATCTCTTATAACTTGGATTGGTATAATGATCCCGAAAAAGACAATGGGGGTTGGAGTTTAGAGCAAATTAACCCAAACAATAAATGTCTCGGAGGTTGTAATTGGACGGCATCAATTGATAGCAAAGGAGGAACACCAGGAAAAATAAATTCCGTTTTCGATTTAGGGTTAGATGAAGAGCCTCCAATTTTGATTTCAATATCAACTCCTTCAATTAACAAAATACAACTTGTTTTTAATGAAGATTTGGATGAAGAAACAGCATCAAATAAATCCCATTACCTCCTTAATCAAACGATTAATCCAACAAGTATAATTGCAATAAGCTTAGATACTATCTTGCTCGAGTTTGGATCAAACCTTGGATTAGAAAATACGCTTGAATTAATTTCGCTGCCTGACCTTGCAGGAAACTCTATGGATACCGTTATACAAATTTTTTATGTTGACCCTGCCCCTTACACCTATCGAGATGTAGTAATTAATGAAATTTTTGCAGACCCCAGCCCACAAGAAGATTTACCTCTTTTCGAGTTTGTTGAATTGCTAAATATTTCGGACAGAATAATTGATTTAACCAGTTGGCAATTTTCCGATGGATCAAAAAATTCATCCTTTCCAAACCAATTACTTTTCCCCGATTCAATTTTAATTATTTGTTCAGAAGAAGCAAAAGAGAGTTACCAACAATTAGGTACAACTCTAGCGCTTAGCAATTGGCCAGCCCTTAATAATGCAAGCGATGCATTAAAACTTTTGGATAAAACAGGGCTTATAATTGATTCGCTCACTTACACAACCGATTGGTACAAAAACAACGATAAAAATGATGGCGGATGGAGCCTAGAGCAAATAAATCCATTTTCCAAATGTTTAGGTATTTACAATTGGATTGCGTCAAACTCAATTCTGGGTGGTACGCCTGGTAAAACTAATTCTGTCTATGCTGTTAATGCCGATTTTAAACCCCCACAAATAAGGCAAGCATTGGCAACTGACTCCTTAATAGAACTGTGGTTTTCAGAACCTGTTTTGCCTAATTCATACCTTTCTACAATTCTGGAAGTAGAGCAAAATGCAATTTTCAACATACATGCTCCTTCGGAATATACCTCTGCCACTATTTCAACCAAACTTGAATCATCCCAAATTTACCAAATTGAAATTCCTTTGGAAGATTGTGTGGGCAATAAAGATATAGAATCTTCAATACTTATTCCAATTGCTTCCCCTGCAAAAGGAAGTATCCTAATTAACGAACTCTTATTCGACCCCTTTTCTGGAGGTGCTGATTTTGTTGAAATTTTAAATACAACCGACCATTATTATAACCTAAAAGGATATTTAATAGCCAACGAAACAAACAGCAATCTTATTAGTGATACAACCTTGCTTCTAAATCCCCAGAATTATATGGCAATTAGTGAAAATATTCTCTTCCTTAAAAATCAATATTTAGCACCCGATAGTTCGCTCGTGGAGACCGATTTGCCTTCAATGCCAAATGAAGAAGGCATTGTGGTACTAAAATCAATTTTGGGAACATCCATCGATTCTGTATTTTATTCAGATGAGTATCATTTCTCTTTAATTTCTGATGTAGAAGGAATTTCACTGGAACGAATATCAGCCCTGACAGCATCTACTAATAAAAGCAACTGGAGATCAGCAGCCGAAACTACAGGGTACGCCACTCCTGGATACGAAAATTCTCAATCTAGGGCAACTTTGGATGAAGGAAGCATTTCAGTTTCTCCAGAAGTGATAACTCCGAATAATGATGGGCAAGATGACTACGCTCAAATCTCTTTTGCCTTAGGCAATAATTCGAACACCCTTACAATTAGTGTTTACAACCTAAATGGACAGCTCGTAAAAACCATAGCACAAAATGCCTTTATTCCACCAAATGGCTTCTTTACTTGGGATGGCACCAATCAACAAGGAGGAATATTGCCAACTGCCCATTATATTATTGTGGCTGATATAATCTCTTCAAATGGTCGAACTCAACGATTCAAAAACAAGGTTGTGGTAGCAAACAAGTTTTAACAATTTAATAAAAAACATTGGGTGATCCATGTTTATATCATAATAATTAATATTACATACTTTTTAACCCTCTTTTTCGTATTAATTTTAGCCAAATATCAAAACCAAATGATTAAAAGCTTAGCCATAGTAGTCGTAATATTAGTATCTTCTATTTTTAATTCTCTTCTGGCTCAAAAACACACCATCAGTGGCTACATAAAGGACAATGGTTCAGGTGAATCTCTAATAGCTGCCAATGTATTTAATAAATCAAATTTAAGAGGCACTACCACAAACACTTATGGTTTTTATAGCATCACGCTACAACAAGATAGTATTACATTAATTGCATCTTATGTGGGGTATAATTCTGTGGAGACTAGGTTTTACTTAGATAAAGATATTGAGCTAAATGTCGAATTAAGCAGCTCCATTGAATTAGACGAAATTGTAATTACATCCGAAGAAGAAATTCAAGAACAAACGCAGATGAGTTCAGTAACCGTTCAAGTAAAACAAATTCAGGCGTTGCCTTCATTAATGGGCGAAGTGGATGTGCTTAAAGTTTTACAGTTATTACCAGGCGTGCAATCGGGTACTGAAGGCAGTAGTGGATTGTACGTCCGTGGTGGTGGCCCGGATCAAAATTTAATTTTATTGGACGGGGTACCCATCTATAATTCCTCTCACTTATTTGGATTCTTCTCGGTATTTAATGCTGATGCCATCAATAATGTTGAATTAATCAAAGGGGGATTTCCTGCTAGATATGGTGGCAGACTGTCTTCGGTAATTGATATTAACATGAAAGAAGGAAGTACAAAAGAGTTTAAAGGAACTGCCACCATCGGATTAATTGCTTCAAAGATTACGTTAGAAGGCCCCATTATTAAAGACAAAACAAGCTTTCTCTTTTCTGCAAGACGAACTTATATCGATGTACTTGCACAACCCATTATTAAGGCTCAAAATAATAGTTTAGGAACAGCAGGCTATTATTTCTACGATCTTAATGCCAAAATAAATCACAAATTTTCAAATAAAGACCGGCTATACCTAAGTGGTTTTTTGGGTAAAGATAAAGCCTATAGCAGGTATAAAAACTCATACAATAATGGTGGCACTTCCTTCGAATCTAAAGATGAGTTTGGTTTAAATTGGGGAAACGCCATTGCCGCAGCAAGATGGAATCACGTGTTTACACCTAAATTATTTAGCAATCTAACACTTACCTATAGCAAATATAATTTTGCGATTTTCACAAAAAATGAAAGCAAAACTATCAACTCTTCTGGCACAAATACTGACATTTTTGCCACCCAATATGATTCTGGCATTAAGGATTATGCGGCTAAAATTGACTTTGATTTTATACCCAACCCCAACCATTATATTCGGTTTGGGGTAAACGCTATTAACCATGCATTTAACCCTGGAGTCCTCTCTTATAAATCAACTGATGTAGATACGGTTGCGGGCTCTTTCGAAACAGCTGCTTCTGAATATGCCGCTTACATCGAAGATGATATTAAGTTAGGAGAGAAGTTTAAAATAAATACAGGAATACATGTCTCGGGATTTGATGTAGAAGACCAATTTTACACCTCTTTTCAACCCAGAATTGCATTACGTTACTTAGTAAATAGCAGTATTTCAATCAAAGCTTCGTACGCAGAAATGACCCAATATATTCACCTGCTTTCTAACAGTGGCATTGGATTACCCACCGATTTATGGGTTCCTGCTACAAGTAAAGTGAAGCCTCAAAGCTCCTTTCAATATGCCATTGGGATGGCCAAATCTTTTAATAAATCTTACGAGTTATCGGTTGAAGGATATTATAAAGAAATGAATAACCTAATTGAATATAAAGATGGGGCTAGTTTTACGAGTATTAATAAGGACTGGCAAGATAAAATTGAAGTAGGAAATGGCACCAGTTATGGAGCAGAATTATTTATACAAAAAAAGCTTGGGAACCTTACTGGCTGGATTGGCTATACCTTATCCTGGACCACACGCCAATTTGATAATATCAATTTTGGCACAGAGTTTCCTTACCGATACGATAGGCGCCATGATATTAGCGTAACTTCCGTTTACAAACTAAGTGATCATATTCAATTTGCTGCCGCCTGGGTGTATGGCTCAGGAAATGCTGTGACACTACCTACTAAAACGTATCTAAAGAATAGTAACAGTGGTAGTTATGGTGACGAAATACTGTATTATGAGGGGCGAAATGGTTATAGAATGGAAGCCTATCACCGGTTAGATTTTAACATAGAGTGGACAAAAGTGAAAAAGAATGGCATCCGAAAATTAACGCTCGGTGTTTATAATTTATACAACCAAAAAAACCCTTTCTTTATTCAAAGGGGTTTTGATATCTATGGCAATAAAAAATTTATTCAATATAGCTTAATGCCCATTATTCCATCAATTAGTTACCGGTTTGATTTTTAAATACATCCACATGAAGTATAGTAGTAGTTTCTTCGTTTTTTTCTTGATTGTCTCTGCATGTGAAACAATAGTTGATATTGATATCCCCTCAGGTCCTCCAAGTATTGTAGTCAATTGTACGCTTGCTGATGATGAGTTTATTGCTGTCATTTTGAGCGAAAGTCAACATATTTTGGATATTGGTGATGACGTTAGAACTATTTCGGGCGCAACTGTAGAGATTTATGAAAATGGATCTCTATTAACTATACTTAAAGATTATGTAGATGGAACTTATAAATCTGAAAATTACATGCCTAAAAGCGGCAAATCATATCAAATTAAAGTAAATAAATTGGGATTTGAAACGGCAACTTCCGAAGTTTTAATGCCTTTAGACACAGCCGTTATACTCGATGTACAAGTAGATTCTGTACAAATTAATGATTTTGGCTCAATTTTAAATTATGTAAGATTTAATTTAGATTTCAAAGATGATGGGCGGATTAAAAATTACTATGAAATAACAATGTTGAATGAATACTATGAATATCAGTACGATTGGAGCACCTCACCGCCAGTAGTTGTAGACTCCAGTTATAGAACCGATTTAGTTTACCTCGAGTTTACCAACCCAATTCTCGAAGAGTTCCAAACTTATGGACAAAATGTAGTGTTTAATGATGAGCTATTCAATGGAAAAAAATACTCCATGAGCTTTTTGTTTAATCACAACCAATATTGGCAGAATGATGAGCTTATTGCCTACAGCCCATTTAAGTTTACCGTGCAAATGAATAACACATCAAAGTCCTATTACCAATATGAGCTTTCATCACAACTACAGCAATGGACTACAGGAGATCCTTTTGCACAACCTGTAACCGTATACAATAACATTGAGAACGGGTTTGGCATTTTTGGAGCGTATAATACAGCAGTTTTTAAAGTAGAGTAAGTCATTTCTCAACAAAGCAGAGAAATTTTACTGATTATAAAATCTGCTGATTAGCTAAGATTCCTTTGGAATGACCTGTAAAGTGTAGGGTTATTTTTACATACGCACCTTAAGCTAAGGTGCAAACACTACAACCAATAAACTAAAGAATAAAATAAACCCTGTAAATAGTAGTTTCCAAGTAGTATGTGCGTATTTAAGCTCAATAAATTGGAGGCCTATTCCTAAAAACTTAATAATTACAATTCCCATTATTACGAGTACTAATGGAGTACCTATGAAAAGTGTTTCTGAGGCATAAAATGTAATTAAGGTGAAAACAACCAGGCCCACCCAAACTGATATATTAGACTTTGTCATAACTAATGAAGTAAATAAAGAATGGGAAATAGGAAAACCCAAATGAGATCGCACATATTCCAAAAAATACCTGCTGCTTCAACATCTAAGAAATTTGAGGCTGAATAAAACCCCAACTTTGTTTTGATAAGCATATAGCTTAACAAGATTACAGCAACCAACACATGGATTAAATGAAAGCATGTAAGTAACCAATAAAATAGCCAAAACCTATTCGTGCTAAAATCAATGCCTAATTCAATTTTTTCATGGTATTCAAAGCCTTTAAGTGCCATAAATAAAACACCAAATACAATGGTTATGGCTAAGTAAGGGATGGCTTTATTTCCTCCCTTTTTCAACTCAAATAGGCCTGCAGCCATAAATAAACCACTCGTTAAAAGAACAATGGTGTTTATCATACCTAAGGTGCTATTAAGCATACTTTGCGAAGCATTAAAAGTTTCTACATCATTTTGTCTAAAAGATAAATACACAAGGAGAAATGCGCCAAAGGTGATGAGTTCTAGGAATACAATTATCCAGATAAGTAAACCTCCAGGAGGGTAATAAGCGCTTTTGGAAGTTGAGGTGTCTAATGTATTTGTCATAAAAAATAGTTAACTTTTCTATTCCGAGGTACGAGGAAGCTTATGCTCAACCATTCTTCTCTTCTTTTTGTAGAAGATTCCTCGTGCTCGGAATAAACAAAAGATATTACTGGCGCATCCGCTTGTGCTGATGTTGTATTAAATTAAGCTGGCGCGTCTCGCTTGTGCCCATGTTGCACTATAAGCACTAGTGTACACTTAATTCCGTTCAATTTTCTCGTACAGCTTTGCCAATGATTGTATCATATCCATTGGACTGGTTAGAATACTGTAATGGTTTTGCCCAAACATTTGCGGCAAATAATATCGTGCCTGATCTTCTATGGCAACTGCATAGGTATTGATATTCTCTGCATTTAGCTCCCTTAATGCTTGTTTTACATCTTGTATTCCGTAATTGCCCTCGTATTTATCGTAATCATTGGGTTTTCCATCGGATAAAAGTACGAGCCACTTTTTTCGAGTAGATTGCTGTTTTAACCGAGCTCCAGCATGCCTTAGTGCTGGCCCAATTCGGGTGTACCCCGAAGGCTCAACAGCACCCACATGGTACTTGCCCTTAGACCAAGGCTCGTTAAATGATTTAATGCTAAAGTAAGAGCAATAGTTTCTTGTTTTTGAAGAAAACCCGCCAATTTCGAATTCAACTTGGTTATCATTCAAGGCTTCCCCTAAAATTATCATTATTTGCTTCTCAACATCCAATACCCTACTGCCATTAACATAGCCATCGGAGCTCAAACTTAGGTCGAGCAAAAACAACACAGATAGCTCCTTTTTTCGTTTTCGTTTCGAAAGGTAAATTTTTTCATCTGGCGTATGCTTTGCAATAATATCCGAATACATGTCTGTAACAGCATCAATGTCAAAATCTTCACCGCTAGGCTGTCTTCTTACCGTTTCAAAGGCATTATCCATTTGCGCAAAGCGCTTTTTCAAATTCCGTAATACTCTGGCATTAGTTGTGAGCGTACGATTGTAGTAGTCGATATTATCATCGGTAGTTTTTGAAGGAAATACCTTGCAATAATCTTGTTTATACCTGCGTCTAGAAAAATCCCACTCTGGGTATGAAACGAAGTAGCCCTTAAAATCAGTTTCCTTGCTTTCAGCAACAGTTAAGTTGCCAGCAAACTCAGCTTTATACACAGAGTGTACAGGGTCATCAACCCGAACGGTTTGCTTTAAATTAAGCTCATCTAAGGCCTCTGCATCATTTTCCAAGGAATCATCTCCATCAAAATCACGCCAAGTGCCGCTAAACTCTTCGGCTGTATCCACTTTTTCAAAATGGTGCTGGAGGGTAAAGTCTTCTTGTGCTTTTTTATCTACTTGAATGGTCTCAACATCATCTGCTGCCTTGGCTTCAATTTCAGTTGTTATCTTTTGCTCTTCAATTACTTTTTTTAGTTGGCTAATATGTTCTAGGTCATCACCAGAGATTTCGGTATTGTTTTTCATCCAATGCCCATAAAGCCACGAAAAGTCAGGAGCCATTGCTTTTTTGTTTTCTTTGGCTTCTTCCTCTAATTTGCTCTTTAGCGTTTGGTGTGTTTCTTCTAGTACTGAAAACTCACTAAATAATTGAGCCAATACTTCTTGGGAAGTTTCAAAAGCTCGTTGTGTTGATTCTGAATTGCTGTATTCGGAAGAAGGTTTCCAATTAAAGCCTAGCTTTTGCTGCACATATAAATAGCACAATCGGTAGATGTAGTACTTAATATTTTCTTCTGCCGTTTCTAGTTGAGCAAAAGTTTCGGGTAAGTAAAAGCTATTGTTTTGCCATCCTCCATCTCTAGAAGCAGCAAAAATATCAATGGGCCTACCGGTAAGTGCACGGGCTAAAATGGTGAGTTTTGGTTTAATGTCGATCAAGGCAACGGTGCGGGCACTCACTAAGGGATCGACCTTTTTGCGCCTATTATAAAAGCGAAAAAACCGTTGAAATATGAGTTGGTCGAATTCCATTTATTATTAGTCCGTCTTTTAGAGGGAGGTACGACCGAAGAATCTCTTTTTTATCACTGTACTCATTAATGAGACTCTTCGGGCAAAGCCCTCTGAGTGACGGTTTTTAAATCATTAAATCAGTTAAATCGTATAATGCCTCTAGTGTATCTTCATCATCGGTAAGTGGCTCAACAACCGCTGCATGCACTGCCAATCGTTTGCTTAAACCTGAGCTAATTAGTTTGCCAGCATCCACCAGCAACCGTGTAGAAACCGTTTCGGTTAAACCAAGTTCGGTAAGCTGTCTAATCTTATTACCAATGGCAATTAGCTTTTTGGCCGTAGCCTCTTCAACACCCGATTCTTGGATTAAAATTTCGCGCTCCGTTTTTTCTTGTGGATATCCGAAAGAAAGAGAAACAAACCGTTGGCGCGTAGATGGCTTTAGCTCTTTAAACCCTTTTTGATAACCAGGATTAAATGAAGCAACCAACATAAATGAAGGCTCTGCGGCAATTTCTTCCCCTAGTTTATCAATGTATAAAATTCGTCTGTAATCTGTTAATGAGTGGATGGCCACAATTACATCTGGCCTGGCTTCGGCTATTTCATCTAAATAAATTATCGCTCCTTGTTTTACTGCCTTCGTAAGTGGCCCATCTTGCCAAACAGTTTCAGAACCTTTAATAATGTACCTCCCAATAAGGTCAATTGCTGAGGTTTCTTCGTGACAAGCAACTGTAATAATAGCCTTACCAAGTTTATAGGCCATATATTCCACAAACCTAGATTTACCAGTGCCTGTAGGGCCTTTAAGTAAAAAGGGCAGCTTTTGCTTATAGGCATGTTCAAAAACTTCCACCTCCTTGCCTACCTGTTTATAATACGGTTCTTCTTTAATTTTCATATTTTAAAAATATAAAAGCTGCTTCGATCACGTCATCCAGAATCCCGTTTCAGAGATGAAGGATCTCAGAATAGAGATTCTTCGGTTGTACCTCCCTCTGAATGACAGTATGCCAAAGCAGCTTTTAATTAACAATTACCAACTAGGCGTTTTCTAAAGAATTAACTTCATCCTCACCTATTAAAGCTTCATCATTTGGTTGACCATATTTTACAAAATCAACGATAAACATGGTTATTCCTGCAGCAAAAATGGTTGCACATAATATTAATACTAAGAAGTGAACTTCTATTTCCTTTTGAGCCACCATAAAATCAAGGCCTATTCTTCTTTCTAAATAAACTTGAGCAACGCCCGCTGCAGCAAAAGCAGTAGTCATTCCTAACATACCAATTAATGATAGCCAGAAACCATAAAGACCAGTTACAGAATTGTATAGTTTACGTCCTGTTAATTGAGGTAAGGCGTATGAAATCATTGCAAAAACGATCATTCCATAAGCACCCCAGAATGCCAAATGACCATGCATAGCTGTTACCAACGTACCGTGCGTGTACATATTTACTTGAGGTAATGTATGTGCTAAACCTAATAATCCAGCTCCTACAAAAGAGACAATTGCTGAACCTAAGGTCCAGAATAATGCTGTTTTATTGGGATGGTTTTTGCCCCCTTTACGGTACATATGTATTGCAAACAAAGCCATTCCTAAGAATGCCAATGGCTCTAGTGCAGAGAAAACACCGCCAATAATTAACCAGTACTCTGGTGCGCCTATGTAGTAATAGTGATGGCCTGTGCCCAAAATTCCTGAAAGGAAGGTTAACCCTACGATTACATAGAGCCATTTTTCAATAACTTCTCTATCAACACCCGTAAGTTTGATTAATAAGAAAGCCAAAATACCTCCCATTATTAATTCCCAAACACCTTCTACCCATAAGTGAACTACCCACCAACGGAAGAAAGAATCCATTCCTTGGTTATCAAACCAAATCATACCAGGAAGGTATAGCAACGCTGCAAACACTAATCCCATGGTTAATACCATAGCGGTGGTTGATTGTTTTTTTCCTTTAAATAATGTGGCTAAAATTATGCCTAAAAAGGTAAGTACGTTTACTACAACTAGGTAATCTAGCTCACGAGGAATTTCTAAAAATTTACGTCCTTCCCACCAGTTAAAGTGGAAACCAACTACCGCAACCACGCCTACAACCGCTAAAGAAATTAGCTGAACATAGGCCAGTTTAACGGATACTAATTCTTGCTGAGCTTCTTCTGGAATAATGTAATAGGCTGCTCCCATAAAACCAGAGAGTAACCAAACAACTAATAAATTGTTGTGGGTAGCCCTCGCTGCATTAAAAGGAATAATATCGTGTAATCCATCATACCCCATATGGGCAAAGCCCATTATAAAGCCGTAGGTAATTTGCAATACTATAAGCAACATGCTTAATGCAAAAAACCAGTAGGCAACTTTTTGTGATTTATATTTCATGATTTCTTTGTTTTATTTTAATGGTATCATGGCCCCTTTCGGATTCATGATATCGTCTTTTTTTAAATGTTTAAGTTCAATTAGTTACTCAACGCTGGATCTGGTTCTGGAGGAAATCCATTCAAATCCATATCGTTTATCCATTTAAAAAAGGCAACCGCATCATTTGCGTCTTCATCAGAAAGCCCATAAGCCACCATTTTTCTTCCTCTTGGAGCCCAAGGTTCTTTTGCCATTAAAACTGTTTTAATGTACGATTCTCCTTTGCGAGAATATACACGTGTTAACTCAGGAGCATAATAAGCTCCTTCTCCTAAAATTGTATGGCAACCCATACAGTTGTTCTCATCCCAAATAACTTTACCGCGAATTACAGCATCCGTTATTTGATCTCCATTCGTTTTTTCGGGCATGGAAGTGGTTACCGTTTCTACAGATAAAGCTAGAAATATTGCAGAAAACAGAATTGTACCCCCTAGAAAAAATGCCTTTGCTTGTTTTTTTGATAACATACAAATTAAATTAAGGTTTTACATTAGGTTTTTTAGTTATACACAAGTCGTAAAACTAATTATTTTCTAAAATAAGACTAATTCATCTTATTTAAAAATGACTTTTATCATTAAACTGGAAATAATCCTACATTCCTGATTGTATCGCAAAAACAATTTTTGGTGATTATCTTTAGCATAGTTTAAAAACATGACAGATGACACCACAAGAGATTATTAATCAACTTTCCAAAAACCAGATGGTTTTTGGAAATCTATTAAAAGAAATAACTCACACCCAAGCGTTATGGAAACCAGATTTTAGTAGTTGGAATTTACTTGAAGTTGTTTGTCATTTAGTTGATGAGGAGAAATTTGATTTTAGAACAAGAGTTAGATTAGTGTTAGAAGACCCTGAGAAGGAACTGCCAAAGTTTAATCCACTACATTGGGTGCGAGAACATAAATATTTGGAACAAAATATTGGTTTAAAAACCGAAGAATTTTTAGAGGAAAGAACGAAATCCATCGCTTGGTTAAATTCATTAGACCACCCAAGGTGGGAGAATTTTTACGCACACCGTACGTTAGGACCCATAACTGCGCTATCTTATTTAGCCAACTGGCTCGCCCATGATTATATCCACATAAGGCAAGTAAACAGGCTCGCTTATGAGTTTTTCGAATTCCATTCAAGTTCAAACCTGTCCTATGCGGGTAAATGGCGATAAATTTGTGTAGCTAACATTTCTTTACAATCGTCTGTGGCTATTAGAACTTTTCCGCAATATGCTACGAACACCCCCTTAATCATTTTTCGTCCATCGTGTATTGCAGTTTAAAGCCTAATTAATTCATGCCGCATGCTACTCCTAATTCACTATGATATATCCTTTCGATTTTGTGTTTAATTAGGGGATCCTGAATACTTACTATGGATCTTTTTAGTTAAAATTTCTCGTCCGAAACTCGCATATTATCAACATACATAACACAGCCTTCAGATGTTGCAGTAACTCCAAATTCAAGGTTATCTATTACGGCAATAGAAAGGGGAAGTGTAATTCCAGAGGTAGATATCAACTGTTGCCCATCTTGCCATAGCTCAATAATACCGTTTTCTGTAGCGCTGTATTTTAAATGCACTTTTACAGTAAACCATTTCTTCGAAGGTATTGGAACATCCGTTTGGTTCTCATAATTAAGTTTTGTGCCAAACTTGTTTTCGATTTCGAGCTTCCCATTTCTCAAAACGACCCTCGGTCCAGGAGATTGGTCAAAGTAGCCACTTTCAAAATCAACAATGCTAAATGGCAGTCCGCTTTCGATATAATAATCTGCCTCAAACCAAAGATCAGACCCCTGCACAAAATAGGTTAACTGGGATGAAATGGAAGCTTTCGCTGTTACCATGTTGGCAGAAGGAGCAACACTGGTAAATTTAAGGGCTTGATTGGCTCCATTGGTTGGATCTGGAGCAAGCTCAATTTTGTTGTCTTTAAAAGTACATGAGCCGTCCAAAACACATTCTTTTAAGGCAACATAATCTTCCACTAAAGGAGCCTCTGGGCTTTGTAGCGTTAAGCTTGTCCAAAATAAATCGGTATCGGTAAGTGATGATACAAACATCCCTTCAAACGAAGTGGCTGTTTCAAAGTTATCTATGTAATTATTCTTAATAGGAAAAAGATCATTTCCTGAAACGATAAAGGTTCCTGCTGAATTAGTTTGATAAGCATTTGCTAATATGTCAGGGTCAAAATATTGTAACTCGAAAACACAGTTTCCATCTTGGTTCGTATATAACTCCCCATTTTCATAGATATATACCTCTACTCCATCTGGTGTATTAAAAGCATCTAACAGGTTATCAGAAGAGCAAATGATTACTGGGTCTTCTGTTTTATTACAGCCAATAAACCACATACAAGCAAGTATTAATATCGATTTTACTTTCATTACTTTTCCATTGTTTAAACCATAAAAGTACTGCATCTGAGATAAATGTCATTAGAGGCAGGAGAAGTTTAAGCCTCTTGAGGCTCTACTTATTAACCTGAGTTCGACTTTAGATAATGCTTCCATTCAATGAATAGCTACAAAAAAGTCATTCAGAGGGTGGAATTCAAAAAAAATAAGCGTCAGAAATGACAGTAAATAATATCAAGGAAAAGGAGACCCCGCAAAATTCCGATAATTATAGAAACGGAGAAAGTTGCTATTTAATGCTTTGCCGGACCTGTTCCGGCATCCACTTTTTAATCTGTCAATGTAGGCTCTTGAAAGGATTTTGGGAACGAAGATCCGTGGAATCTTTTCATTTGAGACTCCACGGCCTATTTTAGGTGCTAATTTAAATTGAGAATAGACCTCTGAGTGACGTATGTGCAATTTTTGGTGTTTTTATTACATCGAACTCAGGGTATTAATTTTGGTCAAGCCTATTCATTTATAAGTTTTGTAAATTGGGTTCTCATAAATATCAACATGAGTTCAAACTAATATATATTTTCACTATTCAATGACCCATGATAATTATTATGACTATTTTGCTTATCCTTGATAGATGAACTCACACAAAAATACTGGACTGGCACGGCAATTAGGAGCTGGATCACTCGCCCTAAATGCCGTTAACTTAACCGTTGGAACAGGGATTTTTATTTTGCCTGCGTATGTAGCAGGCTATTTAGGTGGTATGAGTTTTTTGGCATATCTTTTTGCTCCCTTTTGATTGGACTCGTTATGTTATGTTTTGCTGAATTGGGGAGCACAAAAACGAGTACTGGTGGGGCCTACACCATGATCGAAGATGCTTTTGGCCCCTTCGCTGGATTTTTAGCAAATACCTTATTTTGGGTTGGGTATGGCACTCTTTCAGGTGCAGCCGTTCTGAACGTGATGTCTGATATGCTAGGTATATGGTTTCCTATCTTTAATGCGTATTGGTTTCGAGTGATTTTTCTTTTCGTTGTTCTTGCCGTGTTTGCTATTGTAAATATTCGTGGTGTAAAGTCTGGAAACAGAATGGCTATTATTCTAACCATTCTAAAACTTACTCCATTGGTTTTACTAGTGGTTATTGGGGTCTTCAGTGTTAGATCCGAAAATTTGGCAATAATTGAACTACCAGAAATATCTTCGTTGGGAGCTGCCTGTTTGTTGCTGTTTTTTGCCTTTCAGGGCACAGAAAGTGCGTTGAGCATTAGTGGCGAAATAAAAAACCCAGGAAAAAATATTCCCAAAGGCATTTTTATGGGAATCGCAGGAATATTGTTTATCTATTTATCAATTCAATTTGTAGCAACGGGCGTTTTGGGCACAGACTTGGCTCTATTCCAAGAAGCTCCTCTTGCCGAATTAGCCAATCGTTTAATTGGCCCTATTGGCGGCACTATTTTAATAGCTACTGGCGTTATTTCAATGTATGGTGTAATGGGTAGTGATATAATGGTTACACCCAGGTTACCTTTTGCTGCTTCTGAAGACGGATTACTCCCTCGAGCTCTAAGTCGAATTCATCCAAAGTATAGGTCTCCTTCAAATGCCATTATTTTATACAGTGGTGCTATATTTATTATGGCAATTAGTGGTGGTTTCAAAACACTTGCTGTCTTAGCGAGTTCTGCTACTTTAATAATTTACCTCGGGGTGGTATTGGCCATGTTTAAAAGTAGATTAAAGCCAGATTTGGCTAATCCTCCTATGTTCATTGTGCCAGGTGGGTTGTTGGTTCCTATTCTTTCTTTAATAGTGCTGGTTTGGGTGCTTTCTTATGTGCCGCTTAATGAATTCATTGCAATTGGCATTTTCTTAATTGCCACCGCAATATTTTATTTAGGATATGCGTGGTGGAAGAAATCAAATAAGGCAGATAATGAGCCTGAATTGAAAAAAGGAGTGTCTTAACCTAAGCAAGACCAAAGCAATATTTTTTTTTGATTAAGGTTTTAATGTTAATATCAATATTAGTTAAATACCAAGGAATAAGTTGCATCACACCGTTTAGCATAAGAATAATAGCCAACTTCACACCCTTAATCTTTCAATACATGACGATGTTGCAAATCATCGCAATTCTAAAAGCAGCTATTATCTTGATTATTACTTTACCAGATTAATAGTAATTCGTTTATTCCTTATCCTGAACTTGTTTATTGTTATCCGACACGTCTAAATTTTATCAATTCTTGTCGTCTTTAAAGTCGTTGTACCAATGAGACCCATCACAAAACGGTTTGTTTTTAGAGCCTCCACATCTACACATAGTAAAATGTTCTTCAGACGCGCCCTGTGCTCTTGCTGTATTTTCGAGCGATGATCCTCCTGAAACTACGTATGGCCCATTGGGTGAAATAAAAACACTTGGTTCTCCTGCTCTGTCACGGTGTTCAACACCATCAACCGTATAACTCAATGCACCTGATGGGCATTTATTGATGGTCGCTTTAATCTCTTCTACCGTTGCCGAATCTGGATGAATCCAAGGCTCCTCATGCTGGTGGAATACTGCTGCCAAACCGTCTGTACATCGGCCGGCATGTGCACATATACCACGATTATCGTGAATCGTAATCTTTTGTCCAACATAGCTTTCTCGTTTATCCGAAACTCTTTCCTCTAGTTTAGCGGAAGAAAAGCCATTTTTTGCATGAGTCCCATCACAAAATGGTTTGTTACCTGACCCACCACATCTGCACAGGGCTATGGTTTGCTTTGTACTTATAGGGCCTTTTTGATTAGCTAAATTCTGAAGATCTTTAACCATATATGGCCCATTCTCTGTAGGTGTTATCGATGGCGTTTTATCTTTTTTCATATAGTCTGTTTTTGGTTTTTTAATGTTTGCCAACTCGTGTATACTAGAAATTCTTATCCTGATACTCATCCTATAAATATGTGTGCGTTTCTGGTAACCTTTTAACAGGTAGCTAACACACAAGTAGTTCCTGATTATACTATAGCAGTCTAAGGGTTTTAAATTATTTGATGGTTAAACACTAAGCTTTTTGCTTTCAATACTTATTATATAATTTTCCCCAAAAAATAAAATCAAGAGTTAGGCTAGCGCTATATTGATTCCTTTCTTATCTTTTTCTTATAAACTTATTTTGAACAACTTTACCTAAATAAATTTTAGTGTCAATGCATTCAAATTCTAACCTGTTAGGTAGTTCTGAAAACAATGGAATACCTCCACCCAATAGGTAAGGAATGGTGGTTATTGTCATTTCATCAATTAAATCTTCTTTTAAAAAACTTTGAATCGTTCTTCCACCATCCATATATAATTGGTAACACCCTTGCGTATATATTTTAGCTAGTATTTCTTTTAATGAGCCGTTTACAAGTGTTGCTTTACCCTCATATTTTTTAGGAACCTGTTTCAAACTATTGCTTAGCACAAAAACAGGTTTTTGGTAGGGCCAATCCATATCAAATCCACATACGGTTTCAAAAGTTGTTCGGCCCATAACAAGCGCATCTATTTGAGCCATAAATTCACCATAGCCCATATCAATATTATCAGGATTTGGAATGGAGTGTAACCACTCAATTCCACCGTTTTTATCAGCAATATATCCATCTAAACTTGTAGCGATAAATACTTTATTTTTCTTTTCCATCATTTTTAACTTGATATGAATGCCCGTGGTTTGTTAATCTTTATCCCTAATTATTAAATATTCCGTGATAATACCCTGTTCAATAATTGATACCCTGGGTTTTCCATGTTACCCATCCAATAAATGTATGAAATTTTCACAACTTAAGATAAGTAGCAAAGACCTGCAATCCACCGTATGGCACCGAGTGAAGCGATATGCTAACCCGCTCTAATTAATCGAATTCTTACCTCACCTCATTATAGCTTAATTATTAGCGACAACTTATCATTCTATCGCCTTTAATATAAATTTAGGAATCATATCAAGTTCTGGCCATATATTTATCTTTTGCCCTCCATTACCTGAAGCCATATAGGAGTTATAACGTTTACCTTCTACAATAAAATATTTGTGTTTCCATAGGTATCCAAAATCACCCTCTTCCATATCAAAAGTGCTTTTAACCCACCTTTTGGAAAGTATTTGATGCCCTTGCCATGCTCCGTCATCCAAATACATTTTGGCTAGTTTTACTAAATCTCTTGGCGTAATTGACATTTGGCTGAAAGTTGAAAGACTTGATTGATCAGGTTCAAATTTCCAATTGTAATTGGTTATTCCCATGGGAGCAAATAAGTTGTCTTTTGCAAAATTTTCTATATTTTGATTCGCTGCGATTTCTATTAAGCTTCCTAAAGTTAGAGCACAACCTGTGCAATATGAGGATGTTGTTCCCGCTGCATTAATCATTGGCAAATCAAGCGTGTATTTTACCCAATCACTACTCCCCATCATTGATTGCTCATTTCCTATACTTTCGGAGTTGTTATTATCACAATCCATTCCGTGGCGGTACATCAAAAAATCTGCAATAGTTATTTCCTTTTTTCTATCATCCAGGTGGTCTATTTTATTGTATTTAGATTTGAAATATGGTAAGAGTTTATCTTCTTCGCTCCCAATAATTCCTCTATCAACCGTGATTCCTACAAGCGCACCTATAAAGGGTTTTGTTGCAGACCTTAATTGATGGGGGGTGTTTCTATCATAGCCATAGAAGTATTCCTCCAATATCAATTTATCGTTTTTGTAAATCAATACACTATGTACATCAGGATAGTTGCCTTTAATTATTTCTTTAACCATTTGTAGAATTGGTTCCGTATTTTTAAAGACATCTTTTAAGAGACCTGTTTGTAATCCATCTTTTTCTTTGATTGGTTTTTGGTACGTAAAATTATTAGCGTTTCCAAATAATTGCTTTCGAGGGAACATCTCCATTTTTTCAAATTCAACGCTTATCAACTTGAAAAAATCTCCACCTGCTTTGTAGCCAATTACCTTGTTTTTTTTACCCCTCTTAAATACAACCGGACTCCCCTGAATATTGGTGAAACTATCCAATGCTATATGATTTAAAGGGTACTTAGCTTTATTAATGACGGCATATATTATTGTATCCATTTCTGATACAATAATATCTAATGAATTTCCTCCAACATATTCAAATCTCCCTTCAAAATCTAATAGCTCTTCATATAGAGACTTTTCACTTTTTGTTGAACATCCGATTATAAAGGGAATCAAAAAAATTATTTTATTCATTGTATGTGTTTTTCTCTAAAATCGATAATTTCAAATGGTGGTGATGTTTCTTTATTAAAGAATAGTTGTAAGTATAAGAATAGTAGCGAATTTCAATCTACAATCCTCTACTTTATACAAAAATACCAACCCTAAATTTAGCACTCAAACCGCTATTATTTTTGTATAATCTTAGGTTTTCGTACTTGTTTTTATTTTTTGAGCTAATGCATTTAACTTATTGAATGGCATTTAATTTACCAATCAATATTACCTAATTGTCTCAACCAAATCAGAATTGTATCTAATAATCCTTTATTCCACGCCTTTTCCTTGGCAAAGTTGTACTTAATTCTCCTTTTTCAATTTCACTTACAACCTTGTAGTTTAAAGGATATTGACTCATCTTTCAAAGCACTTTTTATATACTTTATCTCGTTATCTTTCATATTGCTACTTATTGTATCACGCTATTTAAGGACGAGGCAACTAGACAAAAAAAAGAGGCTACCAATAATTGTAGCCTCTTTTTTTGATACGAATGAGTTCTTATAGAAAAATCAGGTTTTCATTAATCTTTTTCAACTAACTATAATAATATGATAGTTTACGGGGAACCTTATTTATAAATTAATTCAAACCTATCAAGGTTCATTACTTTTGCCCAAGCAGAGATAAAATCTTTTACAAATTGCTCTTTAGAATCATCACTTGCATAAAATTCTGCTAATGCTCTAAGTTCTGAGTTTGAGCCAAATATTAAATCTGCTCTTGTAGCTGTCCATTTATCAGCCCCTGTTTTAACGTCTTTTCCTACAAACTCTTCTTTAGTGTCAGATGTAGCTTCCCATTCAACGCTCATTCCTAATAAGTTAACAAAAAAGTCGTTGGTGAGTTTGTCCTTATTTGTAGTAAATATTCCATTTTTGCTTCCATCAAAATTTGCATTTAAAGCACGCATACCACCAACTAATACGGTCATTTCTGGTGCTGTAAGTGTTAGTAATTGTGCCTTATCAACCAATAATTCTTCTGTAGTAATTGTGTATTTTGTTTTTAAGTAATTACGGAAGCCATCTGCCATTGGCTCAAGAAGATCAAATGAATTAATGTCTGTTTGTTCTTGAATAGCATCTGTACGGCCTGAAGTGAACGGGACAGTATAATTATAACCTGCATTGCTTACTGCTTTTTCTACTCCAGCAGTACCTGCTAATACAATTAAATCTGCTATTGATACTTTTGTTGTAGCTGATTTAGCATTAAACTCTTTTTGAATCTGCTCTAAAACAGTTAATACTTTTTTCAATTGTTTAGGATTGTTTGCTTCCCAGTTTACTTGTGGCTCTAAGCGTATTCTTGCTCCATTTGCTCCGCCTCTTCTGTCTGAATTACGGTAAGTTGAAGCTGAAGCCCAAGCTGTAGATACCATTTCGCTAAGTGTTAAATTTGAGTTTAAAATTTGTTTCTTTAAAGTCTCAACATCATTTTTAGTAATTGTTTCATAGTTAGCAACTGGAATTGGATCTTGCCAAATTAAATCTTCTGTGGGTGCTTCTGTTCCTAAATAGGTAGATTTTGGTCCCATATCTCTATGCGTTAATTTGAACCAAGCTCTCGCAAAAGCTTCATCAAAAGTATCTGGGTTTTTATAAAATTCTCTTGAAATTTTCTCATAAATAGGATCAAACCGCAATGATAAATCCGTAGTAAACATCGTAGGTTTGTGCATTTTCTCTGAATCAAAAGCATCTGGAACCATCATTTTTGGATCTTTAGCCTGCCATTGATGAGCACCTGCCGGACTTTTAGTTAATTCCCATTCGTTTTCAAATAAATTGAAAAAGAACAAGTGACTCCATTTTGTAGGAGTAGATGTCCATACTACTTCTAAACCTGAGGTGATTGCATCTGCCCCTTTACCAGATTTATAAGTACTCTTCCATCCAAAACCCTGTGCTTCAATATCTGATGCCTCTGGATCTGAGCCTACATGAGACGCACTAGCCGCTCCGTGTGCTTTACCAAGCGTATGACCTCCTGCAATTAACGCTACTGTTTCTTCATCATTCATTCCCATTCTTCCAAATGTTTCACGAATATCTTTTGCCGCAAGAAGCGGATCTGGATTACCCTTTGGCCCTTCTGGATTTACGTAGATTAATCCCATTTGAACCGCTGCTAAAGGATTTTCGAGTTTTCTATCTCCTTCATAACGTTTACTGTCATCTAACCATTTTTCTTCTGCTCCCCAATAAACATCTTCATTGGGTTGCCAAACATCTGTTCTACCTCCTGCAAAACCAAAAGTTCTAAACCCGGTAGATTCAAGAGCAACGTTACCTGTAAGAATCATTAAATCTGCCCACGAAATTTTATTGCCGTATTTTTTCTTTATTGGCCAAAGTAATCTTCTTGCCTTATCTAAATTAGCATTATCGGGCCAACTGTTTTGTGGCGCAAATCGTTGTTGAGCAGATCTAGAACCTCCACGGCCATCACCTGAACGATAAGTGCCTGCATTATGCCAAGCCATTCTAATAAATAAACCTGCGTAACTTCCATAATCTGCTGGCCACCAATCCTGAGAATCTGACATAAGTGCACGCAAATCTTTTTTTAACGCTTTATAATCCAGCGTTTTAAACTCCTTTACATAATCAAAATCCTTATTCATAGGATTTGTTAATGTAGCGTGTTTTCGTAGTAGTTCTAAATTCAATCTATTAGGCCACCAGTCGCTATTAGTAGCATTTCTTTGATTTAAGTTACTTTTCTTAGTACCGGTTGCTCCCGAAACTCCGTCTGCTGTTTTGTTACTATTTTCATTGTTGCAAGCTGCAAAAAGTAATAACAAAATGATAAAGGTTGATGCTTTTTTCATTTTCCAATGTTTTTGTTTAGTGAATATAGTGCAAATATCTCCACCCTTTAAATATTAATCAAATTAATATTCTATATACTTGTATTGATAAAAACTATATCAATGACGCTACAACAACTAGAATATGTAATTGCACTTAATACTTATAGGCATTTTGTGACTGCGGCCAAAAAGTGCTTTGTTACTCAACCCACTATAACCATTCAGGTTAAGAAATTAGAAGACGAAATAGGCTTTTCTATTTTTGATAAAAGCAAATCTCCTTTTAAGCCAACTGATTTAGGTGTGATGTTTATTAATAAGGCAGAAGTAATAATACGCGAAGTTGGGGAATTAAAAAATATGGTAAGTACTGAACTAACAAGTGTAAAAGGTAAATATAGGATAGGGGTAATACCAACAATTTCTCCTTACCTTATTCCTTTAATTTCGGGTTCTTTTTCTGAAAAACATCAAAATACGATATTAGAAATTGAGGAAATGCAGACTGAAAATATAATAAATGCCATACAAAAAAGAGAAATTGATATTGGAATATTAGTTACCCCATTAAATGAACCTTTTATTAGAGAAATAAAGTTATACAATGAGCCCTTTGTTTTTTACGGGAACAAAAGTGATTTTTTGAATTGCAAAAAAAATATTACTATCAATGAAATTGAAAAAATGAATAATGTGTGGTTATTGGAAAGTGGGCATTGCTTTAGAAATCAGGTTTTGAATATTTGCACCAACCCCAAAAACAATAAAAATATTCAATTTCAAAGCGGCTCAATTGAAACTTTAAAAAAAATGGTTGATCATTTTGGAGGGTTTACATTAGTACCAGAAATGGCAATTAATGAATATGATAAAGGTTGCACTATCCATTTTACAGAACCTAAACCCATAAGAGAAGTTAGCATTATAGTTCATCATTCTTTTGCAAAAGAGGCTCTAGTTGATGCTTTAAGGGTAGAAATTTTAGATAAAACATCTGATAAATTTGTCAAAAACAAGAAGTACATAAAAATTAATTGGAGGTAATTTTTAAATGTAGGATGATGCTTTTGTATGAAGCCTAACCATTAAATATCGAGACTACCCTGCCTATCCTTTAAGTGTATTGGGGGCATCAAATAATTAGCTAAGGCACAGCATTACCTACGCCTTTAACAAATCGCCACCCCAACCAGGCCATAGGAATATAAGCGCCTACTAAATCCACCATATTATACCAAAGTGGAGCGGGCAGTAAATACACATTGGTGATACCTCCAAATAAAAAGAACACACCTATTGTTAACGCAAACATCAATTTATTATTTGCAGCGATAAGTGTTGCAATCAAAGCACCAATCCCTGTACCAAGGGCGTGTGCCAAAAACGGAAATATAAAGTGCTTGGGTTCAAATAAATGCATAGCGGCTTTTAGACCCTCCATGGTAGTAACATCAGCACCTTCGGGAGGAGGAATGATGGAGCCACTGATCATAATGATGCCCATATTAACAGCACTGCCTATGACTAAGCCTGCAACTACAGCTAAAATATTTTTGAGTAACGGATTCATACGTTGGTTGGTTTTTGGTTATCTAAAAGATGTTTAATAAAGCTCATGAGGAAGAAGGTAATGCTTCAAACGCCTTTCGTTTGCCTTCGAACCACGCCTTCATAGCATCAGGAGATTTCATAAGGTCTTGCATTTCGTTCATAGCCTTTAAGTGGGGCTCATCTCCCTTTTTTAACATTTCCATTCCATGCTTTTTGCTTATTTCTGTCATTTCTTCAAAACTGTTGGCAGTAAATGCTAGATCACAAGCTCCCCCTAATTGTTTACATGTCATCGTTTTCATACTGTTGTGTTTTGGTTACATCTTAATTATTGCCTAATTCTACTACCAGCAATAGATAATGTATTCTTATCATCACCTGGGTAGATGCAGCAATCTAAAATTACAAAATTTTTCCTGCTTTGGCTATTCAAGCACAAGCACGACAAGAAAGTATTTAGATAGTTTCCAATGTAACCAAAACTTTCTTCAGCAATTAATTTGGTTAGATTATTCCCACTGCTACGAAATTCGTGTTAATAATGAATAATCGAAATTAGCCTATTGTTTTTTAAGAATAGTATCTTTAACCAAACGTTAAAAATATGACCCCTTATAAAGAAGAAATGTTAAAAGAAGGTGCCTTGGATGGAAAGGTAATTGTGATCACGGGAGGAGGGACTGGATTGGGAAAATCAATGGGAACTTATTTTAGCAAACTGGGAGCTAACCTTGTCATCACCAGTCGTAAGCAGGAAGTGCTCGATGCTACTGCCAAAGAAATTACAGCGATTACAGGTAATAAAGTGCTTGGCATTCCTTGCGATGTACGAGACTACAACCAAGTAAAACAAGTAGTAGCTGCTACGTATGATACTTTCGGTAAGGCCGATGTGCTGCTCAATAATGCCGCAGGTAACTTTGTGAGCCCAACAGAGCGATTGAGTGCTAATGCGTTTGATGTGGTCATTGATATTGTACTCAAAGGATCTAAAAACTGCACACTGGCTTTTGGAAAACAATGGATCAAGAATAAGGAACTTAATAAAAGTATATTATCGATTGTAACCACCTATGCCTGGACCGGCAGCGCCTTTGTGGTACCGAGTGCTATGGCCAAAGCAGGTGTGCTAGCAATGACGCGTTCTCTGGCAGTAGAATGGGCCAAGTATGGTATTAGAAGCAACGCCATTGCTCCGGGGCCTTTCCCAACCAAAGGTGCATGGCAGCGATTAATTCCTCCAGGAATGGAGGATCAATTAAGTTTAGAAAACCAAGTGCCATTAAAAAGGGCAGGCGATCATCAAGAATTGGCAAATTTAGCGGCTTATATGGTGTCTGACTTTAGTGCCTACATGAACGGTGAGGTGGTTACACTAGATGGGGGAGAATGGCTGCAAGATGCAGGAGAATTCAATTTCTTAGATGTTGTTACCGAAGCGCAGTGGGATGTGGCATCAGCAGCACTTAAAAAGGTAAAGGGCTCTTAATGTTGTACCACTAAGGACTCTTCTAAAATTTTGTGGTCTTTTTTATTTTCACTCCTCTAAACACGAACCAGATTATAAAAATCAACTCCCCCATTGTCATATATTCCAAAATTGATCGAAAAGAATTTGGTTCGGGGTTTAGTATTTCTGTAAATGAACCTACACAATACCCAAACCCACCGATAAACAGAAAAACACCAATAAACTTTGGGAAAAAGATGGATTTATATACTAACCATCCGAGTGGGAGCAACCACAGCCCCCAAAAAATAGTAGAGATAGTCATTCCCTGATTGTACATTGCAAGCGAATCGAACACCCGATTGGGTTCATCTAGAATTTTAATGATAATGAGCTTATTAATTTCGTTGGACATAGTTATAGGCACACTCATCAATGCCAGTACCACCATTAAAATGGCTGTGTTTTTATCAATTGTTTCGAGTAGCCTATACAGTAGTAATGGAATAATTATGAAAAGAAGTTGAGTTATTAAACTGCCTGCAATTCCCATCCTAAACAGCAATAAGTTGTTTGATATATTATTTGTTGTAGCAATAGCATCACCAGATTCAATCAAAGTTGAGGGTACATATATTATGCTAAATATCCCTAATAATACCCAAACTGGATAAAGGATTCTTAAGCTTATCACTGTTTTAATTTGATTTATTTCTTCCATAATAGGTGTTCGAGTTTATTCTCTTTTTTTCGGCTTCTGTTTTTTTGCAGTCTTAGCGAGTTGTTTCTTCCTTTGGCCATTTCCATGCAAACCAAACAATTAATGCAGTAACAATCGCTTCAAGAAATGCATAGAATACATAAAAGCTATACCAAGCGTAAAAAGAACCACTTCCTACCAAAATTACTATAAGGGTAAATAGTGATCCAAATAAAATATTAAGCACCCGGCTAATTTTTGGTTTTAAAACAATCGTTAAAACAATCATTAAGGCCGGAATTGCCAATACAGCAGCAGCTACAAATAACATGGTGGGACTGTCTAATATATCAGTAACATTCATAAGATGCCTTACCTTATTTGGCGTATATAGCTCAAAATAATCACCGTAGATGAAAAGAAACATGAGTGAAGTCCATAATGCGGAAAGCTTGATTTTGATATTAATTTTAGGGTTTTCTAACATATTCTATTCTTGAGTAGGTGAGATTGAATTTAACGTTATGGTGGGAAGATGCTCGAACCTAAGAAATGGTTGCTTGCATCAAAGACAAATGGGAGACTTCTAAATGTAGATGTAAACAATCTCCTTACACAGTGTCCTCTAACCAGTAACTCGAAGGAAGAGGTGAAAGAGTGATTAATTCTGCAAGACTAACATGTTGAAGTTCAAGAAAATTTGTAGTAAATTTAGATTGATGATTAAGTTCATTAGGCATCGATAATTAACAACTTATTGACACAACCTGGGTATTAGGTGATGGAAATAGTTGTGTTAAACCGCTAGTATATGAAAAAACTCAACGTACGGTTAGAGGTAATGAAGACCATGGAAAAGTCCATGGATGAATTACTTACGAAATATTTAAAGCCAATTGAAGAAAATTGGCAGCCATCTGATTTATTGCCCGATGCCAGAGATTCTAAATTCTTTGAAGAAGTGGAAGATATTCAGGCCCAGGCGAAAGAGCTTGACTATGACTTGTTTGCGGTATTAATTGGTGATACTATCACAGAAGAAGCACTACCCACTTATGAATCGTGGTTGATGGATGTTGAGGGAGTAGATCAAGTGGAAGGTAATGGATGGTCAAAGTGGCTTCGGGGTTGGACAGCTGAAGAAAACCGACACGGTGATCTATTGAATAAATATCTCTATTTATCTGGGAGGGTAAATATGAAAGAAATGGAAATTTCAACCCAGCATCTTTTAAACGATGGATTTGATTTACAAACTGGAAGAGACCCTTATAAAAATTTCGTTTACACCAGTTTTCAAGAGTTAGCCACTAATGTATCTCATCGAAGAGTAGCTAAGCTTTCAAAAAAATCTGGAAACGTAAGGTTGTCAAAAATCAATGGAATTATAGCAGCAGATGAATTGAGGCATGCAAAAGCCTATGCACATTTTGTCAAACTTATTTTTGAACTTGATCCTAGTGAGATGATGCTTGCTTTTGAATATATGATGAAGAAAAAAATTGTGATGCCCGCGCATTGTTTGAGACAATCTGGAGATGAAATAGGAGGCTTATTCTCTCATTTTTCTGATGCTGCACAACGAATTGAGGTTTACACCTCAACGGATTATATAGACATTCTTAAGTCATTGCTTGTGGATTGGGAAATTGATAAAATTGGTGGGTTAAACGATACCGGTGAGAAAGCTAGAGATTTCTTGATGGACTTGCCTGATCGATTGACCCGCATAACCGAAAGAATAAAAATACCTCAAAAGCAATACGAATTTAAATGGATAGGGATGAGGACTTAACGGTCTTGATTTGATTTCAGATTTTTACCAAGAAAAATTCATAAATGATGAAGACCCTTACACCAAATGAGATAGCAGTACACTTAAAATCTACCCACAAAAACTGGAGGTTAACATCAGATACAATATGCCAGTCATTTGAATTTAAAGATTTTATTACTGCATTTAGTTTTATGACATCGGTGGCCATCATCGCTGAAAAAAACAACCATCATCCTAATTGGGATAACGTTTATAATAAAGTAAACATCTCTTTGAGTACCCACGATGTGGGTGGCTTAACTGAGCAAGATTTTGCTTTGGCTACTAAAATTGACGAGGTCTATTATTAAGACACAGCACCCTCTAAGTAGGGTCTGCTGAAAAAGTCACAAGTGCGATATATTCATTATTGATAAATAAAGTTGTATGTTAATACTACGAAATGCAGTCAATGAAGAAGATGTCGTGCTTGTGGCTAGCCCAGTTTTAAAGAAACTGATTTTCTTTAAAAATCAGGTGCAAGTGTTTTTGCAACATATACCAAAATACTTTGCACTTAGAGGTCAAATTTGTGATGTTAATAATTGAATAACAATAAGTTAGGCGTTTTTAAGCAGGCCCTAAGTAGTGACTTGGAGCAAATCGGAAAGGGGTGGTAATTTTTAATCTAATGATTCCTAATTCGAGATTCTTCGGGCGTAGCCATTGACAGATTAAAAAGGGGATGCCGGTTCAAAGGACTCCCTTGGAGAACAGGTCCGGCAAAGTATTAAATAGCAACTTTCCCCGTACCCGTTGCGGGGTCTCCTTTTCCTTGATATTATTTACTGTCATTCCCCTACCCTGATTTTATTTTAAAATTCCCCTCTCTGAATAACGGTCGACTTCCAACCCTGATTGCCCAAGCAAAGCCCTCTGAATGATGGTCGCCTATGAACTACGCTTTGTATAATGTGGAAAGCTCGGAGAATTCTGAGAACTCATTTTCGTAATTATAAAGAGGTAGGTTGCATTCCGTCCCAAACTCCTAAAGCACAGTATTTGAAAAAACTACAATTCTTGATGTGAATTCGATCTTCTAGCAAGCGTCATTCAGAGGGCTAAGCCCGAATAATCTCTGCTTGATGTGTAAGAGACGCTGAGTATTCTGAGGATACGTTTCCATAATCATAAAAATGAACATTGTTTTTCTTGCAAGCTCACGATTCTCTGAATTTGAATATAAACTACAATTCTTAGCGTGAATTCAATCTCCTATTAAACGTCATTCAGAGGGTTACACCCGAAGAATCTCTATTTGAATTTGAAATGATAACATCCTAACTTGGGGTCTAATGAAAGGAGGATTGATCTACATTTTAACTAATAAAGGGAATAATGTGCTTTTTACAGTGGTCACTTCTTATTTAGTTAATAGGTTTATTCAACATAATGAGGAGCATTACCCACAAAGTTTTACCACGAAGTACAAATATCTATTTTGAACTCTTTATGATATAGAGTCAGCTATTGAACGAGAGAAGTATATAAAAGGGAAGAGTAGAGCATTTAAACTTGATCTATTTACATCAATAAACTCTGGGTTGAATGATTTGTGGCATAAAATAAAGCAGGGTAATTTTTAATCTATTGGTTCCTAATCCGAGATTCTTCGGGCGTAGCCCTCTGAATGACGGTCGACTTCCAACCCTGATTGCCCAAGCAGAACCCTCTGAATGACGATGTGTAGGAATACTCCTTACTCGGAGTTATTTGGAAAGACTTGGTAGGTTTTTGATCTATTGGTTCCTAATCTGGGATTCTTCGGGCGGAGCCCTCTGAATGACTTGGTGTATTACAATTCGTGCCGCATAATTTGAAAGAGGGCAAAGGTTATTCTTCGTGATTCTCCGGCACAGGATTCTCAATGACGAACGGTTTTACGGATTGCTAGGAGGCGGGCTCAATGAGATCAATGAGATTGCCATATAAGTCTTCGAAAACAGCCACGGTGCCATACGCTTCTTTCGAAGGGGGTCTAATAATTTTGACCTTGTGCTTTTCCAAGTGATTAAAATAAGAAATGAAATCGTCCGTGTAAAGAAATAGAAATACCCGGCCACCCGATTGGTTTCCAACACTCTTTTTCTGGGCCTCATTGGCCGCCTTTGCTAAAAGCAAGGAAAACCCATTTGAGCCTGCCGGTTTTACTCGTACCCAGCGTTTTTCAGGAGTCATTTTCGTATCCTCCACTAACTCAAAATTTAATTTTTTTGTGTAATAGTCGATGGCTTCGTCATAGTCGTTAACTACCAGTGTAATTTGATTAATGTTTTCCATATGTATTTATTAAAGCACTCCTTCTAAAACAGCCCACACATTACTTGCCAAAATTGTATGGCCTTCTACCGATGGGTGGATGCCATCGGGTTGATTTAACTCGGGCATGCCTGCTACCTTATCCAATAAAAAAGGGATCAATGCGATGTTGTTCTTTTCTGCCAGGTTTGGGAAGATGGTTTTAAATCCTGCGGTATATTCCTGCCCCATATTGGGTGGAATCTGCATGCCAGCCAGCACAATTTTTGTGTCGGGGTTTTTGGCCCAAACCATCTCAATAATGGCCTGTAAGTTGGCCTGGGTTTCCTCCAATGGAATGCCACGCAATCCATCGTTGGCGCCTAGTTCCAACACAAACACATCTACTTTTTGATTGAGCACCCAATTGAGCCGACTCTTACCGCTTGCGGTGGTTTCTCCACTGAGGCCTGCATTTACCACGGTATAACCCAATTGCAGTGAATCAATCATCGTTTGAATCAAGGCAGGAAAAGCTTCTTCTGGGCTTAAGCCCATGCCAGCCGTAAGACTGTTACCAAAAAACAATATAGTTTTTGTTTGATCGTCTTTAGGGGTGGTTGGTGTTTGTGCTTCTTCGGTTACGGCCTGCTCATTATCGGTGTATTTTGCCGTTGGTGTAGTACATGAAAGCGCTAGTATAAATAGAGCAACCATCGGTAAGAGATTGCGTATGGAGTTGGAGGATATATTAAACTTCATTTCCTGATTTTCTTCTCGTAAATTGAGGATTCAAATATTTGTTATGACAAAGATATTAAACGTTACCAACCTAGGGAAGACCTACACCAGCGGTTCTAAAAAGCTAACCGTACTTGACTCCATCTCATTTGATGTGGAGGCAGGGGCTACTTTTTCAATTGTAGGACCTTCAGGAAGTGGAAAAACCACGTTATTAGGGCTATGTGCCGGGCTCGATGAGGCCGATGAAGGCAGCGTAGCACTTTGTGGTACTTCCTTGGAAACGTTGAACGAAGACGAACGTGCTTTGTTACGAAACAAAGAAGTGGGCTTTATTTTTCAGGACTTTCAACTACTGCCTACGCTAACGGCTTTGGAAAATGTGAGTGTGCCCTTGGAATTACAAGGCGCCAAGAACGCGATTGAAAAAGGGAGGGAGCTCTTAGAAAAAGTAGGGCTAGGAGATAGAGCAGATCATTATCCTTCGCAACTCTCGGGGGGAGAACAACAACGTGTAGCATTGGCCAGAGCTTTTTCTACCAGCCCAAGTATCTTATTTGCAGACGAACCTACAGGAAATTTGGATGAGGATACCGGTGAAAAAGTGATCCAATTATTATTTGAGTTAAATAAGGAAGCGGGCACTACACTGGTGATTGTTACCCACGATTTAGACCTTGCCAAACGAACCCAGCAAATATTACGCTTAAAAGGGGGTAAAATTTTAACCAATGAAACCACAGCAGTCTAATGAATAAGGCTACTCAAAATTCTGCAGGTATTAACTGGTTGTTTAAAATGGCTTGGCGCGATGGAAAAGCTTCGGGTAAACGACTGTCTCTTTTTATGGGTTCCATTATTTTGGGTATTGCTGCGGTGGTATCTATCCAGTCATTTAGCACCAATTTGGAGGAAAACATAGCCCTCCAGAGTAAAGCACTGATGGGCTCGGATTACCTAATCGATAGTAATCAATTGCCTACCGAACGTGTGCAAAAAATAATAGATTCTTTGGGAGCAGAAGGCTACGAAGTGGGGTTTTCTTCGATGGCAGCTTTCCCAAGTAAAGACGCTACCAAATTGGTAGCAGTACGGGGAGTTGGAGGTAATTACCCCATTTACGGAACGCTTGAAACAGTACCCGTAGAAGCAGCCGATCAATACCAAGCCGAAGGAGGTGCCTTGGTGGATGCCACCTTGATGTTGCAATTTGACTTAGCCATCGGAGATTCTGTTAAAATAGGGAAGCTCACTTTCCCCATATTGGGATCCTTAGTGGCGGCACCGGGAAGCAACGCAGTTTCAAGTTCCATTGCCCCTCCGGTAATTATTCCGTTTGAAGAGGTGGAGAAAACAGAGCTGCTGCAAGTGGGCAGTCGTAAACAGTATAGCTACTTTTTTAAAGCGGAGCCCGGCCTTGACTTAGATGCACTCGATGACGCCATTGACCCCATACTGGATGCAGAAAATGCCGACTTTGATTCGCATACCTCGGTAAGCCAACGGCTTGGGCGCAGGTACGCCAATTTCGCTAAATTTTTAAATCTGGTGGCTTTTATTGCCCTTTTATTAGGTTGTGTGGGCATTGCCAGCTCGGTTCATATTTATATAAAAGAGAAACTGCGTGCGGTAGCTGTACTTAAATGCATAGGGGCAACTCGTAAGCAAACTTTCCTTATTTACCTGATTCAAATTGCAGGCATGGGGCTGGTGGGCGGACTAGTTGGTAGCTTGGTGGGTGTTGGGCTCCAACAGCTATTTCCATTGTTAATTCAAGATTTTCTAGCCTTTGATGTACAGATCTCCTTGAACTTACAGCCCATCGTAATGGGCTTGCTACTAGGCGTGTTTATGTCGGTGCTGTTTGCCTTATTTCCGCTATTAAGCACCTGGTATGTTTCACCTTTGCACGTGCTGCGTGTACAAGATGAAACGGTTCCTAAAAGCCGAAAAGCAGCTATTCTAGTTCTGTTGGCTATCATGGCTTTTATTTTCGTATTCTCGTTTTGGTTGCTAGAAAACTGGAAAATGGCTTTGACTTTTGTCGGTGGCATCTTAGTTACTTTTTCAGTGTTGGCTGCCATCTCTTTGCTGTTTATGCGAGGCATTAAAAAGTTTTTTCCTACCTCTTGGGGCTTTATTGCACGCCAAAGTCTGCTCAATTTATTTCGACCTAATAACCAAACCATGGTGCTTATTTTGGCCATTGGAGTCGGTAGTTTTTTAATAAGCACCCTTTATTTTACCAAGGATATTTTATTAGAGAAAACAAGCATTGAAGCCAATGCCGATAACCCCAACTTGATCTTGCTTGATATCCAAGCCAACCAGCAAGAGGCGATAGAAACCACCATTAACGCTAAAGACTTAGCCGTGATTGATAATTTGGCTATTGTAACGATGAGGGTGCATAGCATACAGGGCAGGTTGGTAAACGACCTTCGCTTGGATACCACCTCCACCATTAACCAATGGGTGCTGAACCACGAGTTTAGAACCACTTATCGGGATTCACTGATTGCTTCGGAAACAATTATTGCCGGTGAATGGAAACCTCATTATACCCAAGGGGATGGATTGATTCCTTTATCCCTCTCTGCCGATATGGCTAAAAACGCGGAAGTGGAAGTAGGCGATACCCTCGTGTTTAATGTGCAAGGCGTATTAATGGAAACCGTGGTAGGTAGCTTGCGCGATGTTGATTGGGGCAGAGCCCAAATGAATTTCTCCATCGTATTTCCTTTGGGCGTACTTGAAAATGCACCGCAGTTTTATGTGCTTACCACCAATGCACCCAACGAAGCTGCTTCGGCTGACTTGCAACGGGCATTGGTAGCTGGCTTCCCGAATGTATCTATTATAGATTTACGACAGATGCTTACTACGGTGCAAGGCATCTTAGACAAGATTACCTGGGTAATCAACTTTATGGCCTTCTTTAGCATATTAACAGGTATTATCGTTTTGATTGGTTCTGTGCGTACCAGTAAGTATCAGCGCATTAAAGAAAGCGTGCTGCTACGAACCTTGGGGGCCAAAGGCAACCAAATACTAAAGATTACCGCATTGGAATATTTATACCTTGGCGTGTTAGGTACTGGCATAGGTATTATTCTCTCCTTGGTAAGTAGTTTGCTGCTGGCGGTGCTGGTGTTTAATGCACCCTTTACGCCTTCTGTAATACCTTTTGTGGTTTTGCTGCCAGGCATTAGCCTTATTGTGCTTTTCATTGGGCTGAGCAATAGCCGCAGCGTGCTCACCAGCCCACCGTTGGAAGTTTTAAGGAAAGAGGTTTAGCATTTTAATTGCCCGTTAAAAGTTTATCTACATTACGCAAACTCTCCATTTGGACTAGTGATGTTTCAACCGACTTTTATACGTCATTCAGAGGGTTTTGCCCGAAGGATCTCTTTTTTACGTGCACTCAATCTCCTATCACACGTCATTCAGAGGGATGCGCCTCGAAGAATCTCTTTTGACGTTAACGCAATCCCTTATCACACGTCATTCAGATGGCTCTGCCCGAAGAATCTCTATTTGCCGTGCACTCAATCTACTATTTTCCGTCATTCAGAGGGCTCCGCCCGAAGAATCTCTATTTGAATATGAAATGATAACATCCTAACTTAGGGTACGATGAAAGGAGGATTTGTCTACATTTTAACCAATAAAGGGAATAATGTGCTTTACACAGGGGTCACTTCTGATTTAGTTAATAGGATTATTCAACATCAGGAGGAACATTATCCACAAAGCTTTTCTGCTAAGTATAAATGTAAAAAGCTGCTCTATTTTGAAACCTTTGATGATATAGAGTCAGCTATTTCACGTGAGAAGTATATAAAAGGGAAGAGTAGAGTATTTAAACTTGATTTAATTACCTCCGTAAACCCTGGCTTTAATGATTTGTGGTATCAAATAAAGGGGTGGTAAGTTTAAATCTATTGGTTCGTCATGGGGATTCTTCGGGACGGAGCCCTCTGAATGACGGTCGGCATGGAGCCCTATTTGGTCAAGTAAAGACCTCTGAATGACAGTCGTGTTTGAAATATGCTATGTATAGGGAAGGGCAGGGAGAATTCTGAATATGTGTTTTTATGATCATAATGAGGTAGGTTGTTTTTCCTGCTAAGCTCGAATGCACTGGATTTGAATGTAAACCACAATTCTTGGCGTGAATTCAATCTACTATCAAACGTCATTCAGAGGGCCCTGCCCGAAGAATCTCTGCTTGAACATGAAATGATAATGGTTTACCTTGTGGTATAATGAAAGGAGGATTTATCTACATTTTAACCAATAAAGGGAATAATGTGCTTTATACAGGGGTCACTTCTGATTTAGTTAGTAGGATTATTCAACATCAGGAGGAACACTACCCACAAAGCTTTACTGCTAAGTATAAATGTAAAAAGTTACTCTATTTTGAACTCTTTGATGGTATAGAGTCAGCTATAGCAAGTGAGAAGTATCTAAAAGGGAAGAGTAGAGCATTTAAGCTTAATCTAATTACCTCCATAAATCCTGGCTTTAATGATTTGTGGTATCAAATAAAGGGGTGGTAAGTTTAAATCTATTGGTTCGTCATGGGGATTCTTCGGGCTGTGCCCTCTGAATGACGGGCTGTGTGAATATTTCGTTTTGCTGTATGAGATTCTTCGGGCTGTGCCCTCTGGTTGGCTTTGAACCCTGATTGCTCAATCAAAGGCCTGTGAATGGCGGGCTGTATTTATCCTCGTTTATCGGGTGGATCAGGGAGAATTAGAAAGGCTTGGTAATTTTTGATCTATTGGTTCGTAACTGAGATTCTTCGGGACGGAGCCCTCTGAATGACGGTGTGCATTAATACGCCATTCAAAAAGCAATCTGAATGACGGGCTGGGTTAATATTTTGTTTTGCTATATGAGATTCTTCGGGCTTTGCCCTCTGAATGACGGTTGGCTTTGAACCCTGATTGCTCAATTATAGACCTCTCAATGACAGGACCTATCCATCCATCACATGCAAACGCTGCATGTAGATGAACTGGTGACAAAGGATTCCTTACCTTTGCGCCAAAGTAAAAACAAGTGATGAGTACGGATATAGAAGTAAACAAACCAGCACCGGTAGTGCCTGGGGCAAAAATAGAATCGTTTAAACGTGGATCGGATGTGAATCACGCGATTAGCACGTTGGAAGCAGGCAACCCTGTTTTAATAACCGAGTTTTTTAATAATGGATTAACCCTGCTTAACGAGTTAAAGACACACCTAAACGGAAAATTTCCAAGCTCAGATTTTAAGGAGCAACGCGCCTTTAGTTCTGCCTATCGTACCCTCTCCAATTTGATATTAATCGAAATTATGGAGCACAAATTGGTAGTTAAAAAAGCACCTGCCATTGGTTGGTTAGAAAAGCTATACCCCGCTACTCCTGATTTCTATTTGCCTTTGCCACAAGTACAAGGACTGAATAGTTCGTGGCAATGGTACAAAAATGGGATTGCGATACCTGTTTTGCGAAATAAAATACACCCTTATTATGGCACGCACTTTCCTACGCGTTTCGAATACATGGAAATGTTTGACAATTGGTTAAAACGTTATACCGGACCTAAAAAAACCGCCATAGATGTGGGATTTGGTTCTGGGGTTCTTTCATTGCAAATGATACAGAGTGGTTTCCAAAAAGTATTTGGTACCGATACCAACCCGAATGCTGTTTTTGGATTAACCGAGTTTATGGGCGAAACCAAGCTCTCTCGAAAGATAGACTTAGACTTGGGACATCTTTTTGGGAAGTGGGAAAAACAGACCGAATTGATTGTTTTTCACCCTCCTTATTTGCCCGAAGTAAAAGGATTAGATACCGGTGATGACCCTAATTATTATAAGGCTACCCTCTTTACAGAGTTTTTTGAAGGCGCCAAACAACGGCTTTTACCTGAAGGAAAGCTGGTGCTCATCTTCTCGAACTTAGCTCAAATCACCAAAATGACGAAGGCTCACCCCATAAAGAAGGAGCTTGCCGAAGGTGGAAGATTTGAATTGGAAAAAAGCTTAACCAAACGAGTAAAAGGTGCTGCTGATAAAACACAGGGACATAGTGGGGAAGAAGTAGAGCTTTGGGTGCTGAAACATATATAAGAGTTGACGGTTTAACCAAGGGCAGAATTGTACTAGCTTTATACCCTGTATGTTTTGGGGTTCTATCGCATTTGCATTATGTTGCCCCCTTTTTTTACGAACATTTACGCTACGATTACCTGTAATAACCTGAAAGTTATATAGCATTTAAAATGCCAATTAAAATCCATCCGTAGTACACAACTACCAAATGTGGATAAGTAGGACAACCTTTTTGTTTATTTTCTCTAAAATTGCTATGGTTAACAATTCATAGTGCGTAAGTTGAGTCATTAATCAGAAAATAGTCCCAATCAGTATGAGCAGAATATCAATTTTAGTTATCGCAATTGCCTTGTTATTTTCAAGTTGCCACGAAGAAAAAAATATTGCCATCTCCACCCAATTAACCGGAAGTGTTTGGAACAAAAATGTTAATTTAATAAGTGAAGCCATGTCGGAGCGTGGTTGGCAGATTATGGTAGATCACGGGCCCGAATCTTCCGAAGAAAGTCCCTGGACTTATATTCAAAATCGGGAAGTGGATTTTGCTATCGTGCCCAATAGCCGGTTACAGGATCAAGGTAATATCAGGGCCGTTGCTCCTCTCAACCAGGAAGCAATGATATTTCTATATAAGGATCATGGAGAAAATCACAAATCTCTAAAAGAGCTTATCCATGGGAAAAAACTACTACTTCCGGAACGGAGTTCGGGTGCTTTGGGGTTGGTGGCAGAAGTTTTCGCGACTCTTGAAATAGATTCTGCTGATTATTTAACTTATCATTTTGACTGGCATAAATTCAATGAAGCTGACATGGACTGGAAAAACAAGTTGGATAGCCTTGACGTTTTGGTATTATTCTCACAATTAAACAACCCTTTAGTTAAAAATATTTTAAACCTAGGCTGGAAGATTTCACCCCTGGGAGATATAAATAGCATTAATCGGGGTTCGCTCATTGAAGCCATTTGTATTAAATACCCCTGGGCGTTTCCTATGGTGATTCCCAAAAATGTATTTGGAAATCATCAACCCACCGCGGTTTATACATTGGGTATTCAAAGTCTATTGATAAGCCATAAAGATATCGATAGTGACCTGGTGTATCATTTTCTCAAAGACTTTTACACTTCGCTGCCTACTATGAGCCAGCAAAATGTTGCCTTTGCCCAAATAAGTGAAAATTACAATAAAGCTTCGATTAGTTATCCTATGCACGATGGTGCTATTCGCTATATGAACAGAGACCAGCCAACCATAGTGGAGCGATATGCCGAATTAATTGCCCTTATCGTTTCTTTGGTCGTAATCACAGCAGGTGTAATTAATCGATATGTTCGCAAATTAAGTAGAGACAAAAAAGACTTTATTGATGACTACTACGATGAATTGCTTGTCGCAAAAGATTTATCCGAATTGAATAATGTGAGGCTTAGGGCAATAAAACAATTACAAGCAGAAAAACTGGTGGCAAATGAATCGTTCCTAATTTTTTTACAACTATTTGAACAGCGTAAAGATGAATTAGGATGAAAAATATCCTTGTGGGCCGCCCTAAATAGATTTTATAGCTTAGCATTATAAATGCAAGATAAAATCCAGCCACATTATGTAAAGCTACATGTGAGTGAGTTGGGGAATTAAAGGAGAGGCGTGTGTATCAGAAGAGCTCAGGTATTAGTTATACATCGTTGCGTCTTTAGGTACGCTTGCCATTTGTAAAAATTATGAGAAGAATTCGTGCACAGCATTTCAAATTTATGCAAGCTGATAGATTCCAACAGGCTGCCCAATTCCTTTTAATTCCACTTCGCCAAGACCGATTGCGTCATCTTCATTGCGTTCAACTTCTTGATAAACTTGGGCCGATACCAGAAACTGGCTTTTGTACACTTTATTGAGTTGTTCTATCCTTGAGGCAATTATTACCGTGCTCCCTGTTAATGAATATTGTTTTCTAAAGGCATTACCAATATTGCCACCGATTACCTTGCCAGTGTGCAAACCTATGCCCAAACGAATTGGAGGTATCTTACCTTCAGAAACAAGCTCCTTTATTTTAGCGAGAATTGAGAAGCCAGCTGCTACTGCATTTTGAATATGGGTATCGCTTTTCACTGGCGCACCAAATACAGCCATAATTCCGTCACCAAGTATTTGGTTGGTAATTCCTTTATGTTTTCGGACGATATTTAGCAATTTTCCAAATACAATATTCTGGAACAAGGCTACTTCTTCTGGCGCTTTGGAATCGGCAAAAACTGTAAAGTCCCGAATATCAAGAAACATAACCGTAACGTCATAAGCTTTGCTTTGAGATTCCCCTTCATTGGTCACAAGTTCCTTTGCAACCTCTTTTGAAACTTGCTGACCAAAAAGTGTTTCAATCTTGTCAAGCATTTTTCGTGTTTTAAGCTGCTCGCCTTCCAAAGTACAATGCTGCTTTTCTAAAAGCGAATGCTGATCCTCAATCAGTTTTTTTTGGCTGACAAGTTTTTTAGTGCGTTCCACTACTTTGAATTCCAAGTTTTCATTTAAGTCCTGGAGCTGAATATTGGTGTCTTCAATTATATTGAATTGACGGGCGTTGTTGATGGCAATTCCAATTTGCACCCCAATCAGTTGTAGCAGATCTTCATCGTTTTTATTAAACAATCCTACGGTTGGGCTTTCTATTGAAAGTACCCCCACTAATTCTTTATGGTTTAATAACGGGACGGCTAATTGGCTTGCACAATACGAAATACCTGGCAATTTAACACTTTCTTTGTTCGGCTTTGAAACCGTTTTTAAATAGCCTAAATTTTGTTGGATACTCCTCATTCTAAGTAGCTTTTTGTTTTTTGCTACGATACCAATCACCCCTTTCCCAATAGGCACGGTGGCGCCAATTCCCTCTCCATCATATCCATGATTTGCAGTTACTACTAATTGATCAAGCTGTTGATCATCGAGGAGTAAAATCATTATATGTTTAAAGTGAAAATAATTATCAAGCAAGTCAAAGGTGCTCTCAAAAATTTTGCTTAGATCGAGTGATGTATTGACTTTAGAAGATATTTCCATAATAATTTTGAAAACATTTTTCTGTTGGTCAATTATTTCTACTAATTCTGTGTTGGTTGATTCCACCATTAGGAGGTAATAACTTTTTCCATTTTTATAACTTCAAAAATCTCAGCAGCTTTTAATTTAAATACATCTTCCATCCCTGTCATGGAGGCAATAGCTTCTAACTGCATATTCATGTTTTCATACAATTCACCCGTTGTTCTTGTTTCGGTGTATTTGAGGCTCAGGTACCAAGAGTTAAGATCATGTGGCCGTACTACATTGACGGTAGCAATTCCATTTGCCTTAATGTTTCGCATCGATTTATTAAAGAACTGATTGGAGAGGGCTACATGAGTATCATCTACGTAAAACACCTGTGATATATACGAGACATTGGGAACCCCATTATCATCAACGGTGGCCAAGGCACTTGGCATTGCTCCTTGTAAACTTGGCACTATATCTTCTGTAAGCATGATTAGTTAATTTTATTTCCTGTGTTAATCTTTGGTGTTTGATCAAACATTTCTTCCACATCCATAACAATGGCTATGGAAGGGCTGTATTTCCAATTAGCAAATACCTCCTTGGTAATTCCCATCATCTTCATTATTTCTGTCTGTTTGCCATAGCATTCTTGTGAATAAACCATTTCCTTATCAGGTGTTGCATAATGATTTCTATAGGTTCCTTTAAACTGAACAGTTTTGAAATCTAGGGCATTTGTTATGGTTGCAGACACTTTAGCATCTTCTGACAGGTGGGTGATGAGACGTTGAAAATCCTTTTGGAAGGTGTACATCGTAAAGGTTGTTTGCCTTTCATCATACTTGAACCCAAAAACACGAGTTATAACGGGTTGATTTGAGTTATCTACAGTGCCTACGAAGCCAAAGCAAGGATTATCCAGTACTTGATGTACAAAATCATTTAATTCTTTAGCCATGGTACAATTCGTTTAGTTATAATCTCAAGCTCATTTGAAAAATGAGAGGCCTTCCTGTGAACCAGCCTCTCATGGATGATTTTTCTAAAGCAAAACCTCTACTTCAGGTTTTGATGTAACGCCAGCTTTTTCCATAATCTCCTTGAGATCCGGATTAGACATGAATTCGTTAAACTTTGCGGCAGAAGTAGCAGTACCCAATACTGTGATTACATTTTCATTAGATAGTGATCGAAGTACCAGGTGGTCACTTATTTCGGCATTCTTTCTTACTTCTTGAGCAGATTCATAGGTTTCTTTCCAAGCAGTGAAGTCTGCAACGGAATGTGTTATAGTCGTAACCAAAGAGGAGGAATGAATTTTCTCATATTCCAGCGCGGACTTGTAATAAACAATCACTGGAGCACTTATTACTCCAGCCTTTTTCATAGCCTCTTGCAAGGTAGCGCTGGCCATAAAGGCTTTCGCCTTATTTAAGTCTTTTACTTTAGAAAAAACAGTAACAGAATTCGTGTTATTAATATTCTTTTTCACAAAGAGATCGACTATTCCTGCTTCCATTCGATCATTGTTGAACTTATCGAATATATTCTTCCAACTATCATAATCGGATACTTCGTGGGAGATCGAAATATAGTAATTAGTAGTAGGTTTCTGAGCACAAGCAGTTACGGTTAACACGCTTAGTACAATTAACGTGGTGATTTTAGTTATCTTTTTCATAGTTCATGGTTTTTTGTTGTGAATTATTTAACAGCAATTAGTGCACTTGATGGGCCTGTTAAAGGCATAGAATAAACTTCTTTGAATCCAATTTCTTGTGCCCAAACATCAAAGTCAGCTTTGGAGAAATCATATCCTTCACTGGTTTCGATCATCATATTTAGCGACATCATCAGACCAAAGGCATTCTCGCTTCTATTGTCATCAATTACATTTTCAATTACAATAAATGCGCCCCCAGGAGGTAGTGCGTTATACGCTTTTTGTATCAGCATCAATTTATCCGCTGTACCCCAATCGTGAAGAATGTTTCCCATGGTGATGACATCTGCAGGTGCAAATTCATCTGTAAAAAAATCTCCTGAAATGACCTCTATTCTGTCACTTAATCCTAAACTATCCACATTATCTTTCGCAATTGGCCCAACTGGAGGTAGATCAAAAGAGATGCACTTCATATGTTCGTTGTTTTTTGCAATTTGTATCGAAAGATTAGCACCAGAGCCACCAATGTCACAGAGTGTATTATATTTCGAAAAATCAAACTCATGAGCTAGTTTCATAAAGTTGCCGGCTTGAACACCCCCCATGCCATGGATAAATTCTCGAAGACTATCTTCATTGGCATAAATAGCTTCAAACAAAGGCTTACCGCCATTTTTTGTCTCGTTTTGAGGTTTCCCTGTTTTAAGACCTTCTTCCAAGTCATTCCAAAAAGAATACAACCTATTGTTTGACAATTCTAATATGCCACCTATGTAGCTTGGTTTACTTTTATCTAAAAACAAGTCCGAATCCTCTGAGTTACTGTATTCGGCATTCTCTTTTAATCCCGTACGGCTCAAAAAACCTAATGCGACCAAAGTGTCGAGAAAATCGAACAAGGATCTGGGATTGAGCCCTAATTTATTTTGAATTTCCTGACCTGATAATGGCCCATTGGCTAGATGCGTAAACAGCGCCATGTTAACAGCAGTGAGTAATGTTTTTGAAGCCCAAAATCCCATTCCAATTTGCATGATTTTGGAAGGATCTACACGTTTTTCTACAATTGTTTCCATTCTGATGTTTGATTAATTTGATTAATAATATCAAAAGTGCTACAAGTAATTAAAGGAAAAATTGATTCAAGATAAGTTCGTGTGAAAAAAACTTGATCTATGGTAAGAAATAGCCTAGCTAGCGAGTGTTTTTCTTATTCTGCTGAGCGATTCTGGAGTTATACCTAGATAGGATGCGATGTGATATTGAGGAACTCTCTGAGTAATGAAGGGGAATTTGGCCACTAGGTTTGAGTAACGAATCTCTGCACTTTTATGTAATTCTGTGGAATGGTCTATGCGAGATTGATACGCCTTGGCCCTAAGTTTTTGTTTGAAAATGGCGAAAGGATGAGAGTTTTGTAATAAATAATTATAGTCCTTCACGGTGATACTTAATAGGGAGGTATCCTCCAGCGCTTCAATGCTAATCTTGGAGGGGGTGCCATTGACCAATCCTTGCATATCACCAACCCACCAGTCCTCAAAACAAAATTGGGTTATAAACTGCGTTCCTTCAGAATTGGTGGTAAAATACCGGAGGCAACCTTCCAGAACAAAGTAACCAATTTGGCAAACCTGACCTTGCCGCAACAATAATCCTTTCTTACTGATTTTATGGGTACCAAAATACCTGGTCAATTGAGATAAATCATCTTCAGGATAACCGGGATAAACCTTTATAATATGATCAAATAACTTTTTATACAAAGTGTAAATTTTACAATACTAAAGATATTTATTTGTGTTCTCAATGCATTAAAAACTCCCGCTTTTATTTTAATAGACCATGTTTTAGACCTCTATGTGCTATACAATGACCATTATAAGGATAATAGCGGATTACCTACACTCAAAGTCATCTGGAGAAAGGTTAATATTGTTGGGTCTAAACCTCAGTGTTAGTGGTCATGTGACTCGGAGGGCATAGATCCTAATACCTATTTCCCGATATATAGACATACGAAAGCTATCCTAACAAGGGGGTAGCCCCATGCTTATTAACCTTAGTTCGGCCTAAGAAATGCGTCAGCTTTAAGCATGTCCCGTCCTAAAAAAAGTTGACAAAAAAAACAGAAAAGAGTCAACCTCTTTCAGGACGAGACCCTTTACTTCGCATCATTATAGATTCATTATTGTGGATAGTTTTTACTTTCTAACTTCCCGAGAATGGGGTCCCAATAATCCCTACCGCAAGCTCCGCCCAAACAAAAAGAAATGCTGCTATAATAACTATGAAGAGGATGATTCTTGGTTTAATTTTAGCTACTTTCCTTATGGTAAGTTCAATTAAAAGTCCAGAACCGAACAATAGAATGCCCATTACTATAAAATCTAAACTTGTCCAAGAAACTTCGTCTGTGAATTGCATTGCAATAAATGGAACAAGTAATAGACTTGCTACAACGGTTAATATGATCTTCAGTGGTTTGTTTTTCATAATTTTAATGTTTTTATTTAAGAAGTTGTTCTATTGCATTAATATGTTTCTTAAAAGCATTTTTACCTTTCGTTGTTGCAGAATAATTAGTATTCGGTTTTCGGTGTAAAAACTCTTTTTTATACTTAATGTATCCACTCTTCTCTAATGATTTTAGATGACTGGCCAGGTTGCCATCTGTAACGCCAAGTAATTCTTTTAAATTGTTGAAATCCAAACTAGCATTTACTACAAGTGCCGACATTATTCCTAGTCGAATCCTGTTTTCAAATGCTTTATCCAATTCATTTAGAATATGTTTCACGATTTATATTTCATTTTGATAATAAACCCATAAACGATGTGAAGAACACCAAATCCTATTGCCCATATAATAAGCCCATAGCTCACAAATTGCAAGGCAACTAAGCCCAGTAATATCTCAATAAGTCCTAAGCTTCTTATTTCATTCAATGTGTATTTGCTCACATTAACTAGTGCCATACCATAAAAAACCAAGGTTATGGGAAGTACTATACCTACATAACCTCTAACAAGAAACATCAAGGAAATGATGCCCCCGGCCAGTAACGGGATCGATAAATTAAGAAGAATTCGCTTGGTCTGCTGATCCCAGATTTTTTGCTTCCTTTTTTTTGTTTCTTGAGTTGTGAGATAAATTACCAATCCAATGCTTACAACAATTGTCCCACAGGCTGTTATTAACAGTTTGTAGAATTGTTCCATAGAAAGGCTGACACTTTCAAAAGTTAGATAATTACTACCAATGAAAACAAATTTATGCGCCAAGTACGCACCTATCAAAGCGGTAGTGCCAGCCACTACACCTGAAAGGCCACTTAGGGAAATGAACCGAGATGATCGGTTCATGATGTCTTTGATTTCTTTTAGGTCCTCTATGTATTTCTTTTCCATATAAAAGTACTTTGAAATACAAAGTAACAATAAAAACACATAGCTGCAAGAATTTTGATAAAATAATTTGGTTCTTCTAATGGAGGCTGTCGTCTAATAACTTGAGTTCGAAGTAATAAAAACAACAAAAAAACACACATACGTTACTCAGAGGCCTATTCTTAATTTAAATTAGCATATAAAATAGGCCGTGGTGTCTCAAATGAAAAGATACCACGAATCTTCCTTCCCAAAACCGTTTCAAGAGCTTACCATTGACAGATTAAAAAAGAGATGCCGGAACAGGTCCGGCAAAGCATTAAATAGCAACTTTCCCCGTTCCGATAATTATCAGAATTTTGCGGGGTCTCCTTTTCCTTGATATTATTTACTGTCATTCCTGACGCTTATTTTTTTTGAATTTCACCCTCTGAATGACGGTTTTGTCGTTTTTTATTGAATGGCAACATTTTCTAAAGTCGAACTCGGGTTATAACTAGTGTCTCTAAGAAAACGCTACATCGTTATTCAGAACGGAGTGAAGAATCTCCTCATACTGAGTAATAAAGCATATTGAGATTGCTTCGTTCCTGCCATTTACAGATCATGTAAGATATTGATTTTTAGTGTTTTATAATTATCAACATAGTAGAAAAATCGTCCAAATATTGAACAGATTGCTTCATCTCATATTCACTGTTGAAGTTTTTAATTATATGTTAGGATTGGCAATGACGTTCTTTCTGTTATTTACCTACGTTGGCTTTTTAAAACCCTGGTCTCTGAATGACGGTTTTTGTTGTTTTTTATGGAATGGAAGCATTATCTAAAGTCGAACTCAGGTTACAGACTTAAACTTGTTATAAAAAATCTAGAGTTCATTGCCTAAATCGGCAATGAACTCTGGATCTATATGTTAGCTGATAAACACTTTTAAGCTCCAAAATAGGCTTTAAAATCATTGGTAAAGTCATCAATTGATCGGGCCTTATGCCCAGTAAGTAATTCAACATTGTTGGTTGTGGTATCAGCAAATCCAATTTCAAATCCCTTGAAAAGCTCTATAAACCCATCAACACGAAATTCACTATAGCCTCCCATGCTCATAAAAGCTTCTTTGGCGGCTTCATGTGGAACGGCAACATATTTTATTTCTTTATTTAGCGTTTTCGAGAATGATTTTGCCACATCGTGCATGGATATGGATTGTGGGCCTGTAAGAATGTATTCCTTGCCAAGTTCAGCTTTACCAGTAAGCGCACCAAAAGCACAATCTGCGATATCGCGAACGTCTATCATGCCAACTTTTCCATCAGACCAATCCCAATAAATATTTCCTTCGCCCTGAATAGATCCTGAAGCCATCAGCAAATTTTGTGTAAAGAAAGTAGGTCTGATGCTAATCCAAGGAATGCCAGATTCCTTGAGGGCAGTATCTACCTCATTTATTTGTTGAATAATCTCCGAACTTTCCGGACCAAATGCTGAATGTCGTACAACTAAAGGTTTTGTACCAGCACGCTTAATCGCTTCAATTACATTTTTGCCTTGTGAGGCCGCTGTTGAGCCATTCCAAATACATAGGTAAACTTTGTCCACGCCCTCAAGGGCACCATCGATGGTTTCTGCTTTATCTAGATCACCCAAATAAATCTCTGCACCTGCCTCTTTTAGCGATTGCGATTTTTCTTCGTTGCGTACAAAGGCTCGCACTTTGTGCCCTGCACTAACCAATGCCGGTATTAATAGTGAACTGGTATTTCCTGTTGCTCCGGTAACTAATATTTTTCCCATTATTTCTAAATTTTAATGTTATTATTATTTCTTGTAAGAGTTATAAAAAAACGGTTGCCAGCCATATTATTATAAAAGCACTGCTACTTCAGGTTTAGATGTAGCCCCCGCTTTTTCCATTGCATCTTTAAGGTCTGGGTTTGCCATAAAGGCGGTAAAAGCTTCTGTTGATGATGCTGTTCCAACAGCCATTATTACATTCTCATCGGCCAAGGATCTTACTATAAGATAATCTTTTATACCCGCTTTTGACCTCATCTCTTCGGCTGAATCATATACTTTTTTCCAAGTATCAAAATCATTAACCGAATGTGATATTAAGGTTATCATGTCATCGGATTGAATTTTTTCGAATTTGGAAGCGGATGTATAAAAAGCAATCACTGGGGGGCTAGATACACCGGCTTTTTCCATTGCATTTTTTAATTCAGGGTTTGCTAAAAATTCTTCTGCTTTTTTCATGTTTGTTACTTCAAAAAAGGCGGTAATAGCATTCGAATTATTAAGGTCTTGTTTAACAAAAATGTCTTTAAGACCTGCTTCTTTTCTAGCATTTAAATCCTTGTCGAATCCAGGCTTCCATGCATCAAAGTTTACCACCTCATGAGAAATGATTAGGTAAATGGTTCCACTTTTTTCCATTGCATTTGCTAAAATACTGGAGCATGCGAAGGCAATTATTAAAATTAGATTCTTGATTGATATATGTGTTGATTTCATAATTATTTAGTTTTAATGGTTAAATTATTTAATAGCTATTAGCGCACTTGATGGGCCTGTTAACGGCATCGAATAAACTTCTTTGAATCCAATTTCTTGTGCCCAAACTTCAAAGTCAGCTTTGGAGAAATCGTATCCTTCACTGGTTTCAATAAGCATATTTAAAGACATCATAAGTCCAAAAGCATTTTCACTTCGGTTATTGTCAATTACGTTTTCAATCACGATTAATGATCCGCCTTGGGGCAATGCATTATATGCTTTTTGAATAAGCATTTTCTTGTCTTCTGTACCCCAATCATGAAGAATATTACCCATTGTGATGACATCTGCATGTGCTAATTCATCTGTAAAAAAATCTCCTGAACTAATCTCTATTCTGTCATTTAATCCTAAAGAATCCACATTTTCTTTGGCAATTGGTCCAACTGGAGGAAGATCAAAAGAAATGCACTTCATGTGCTCGTTGTTTTTTGCAATATGTATCGAAAGGTTAGCACCAGAGCCACCAACGTCACAGAGTGTATTGTATTTCGAAAAGTCAAACTCATGAGCTAGTTTCATAAAGTTTCCGGCTTGAACACCGCCCATGCCATGTATAAATTCTCGAAGCCTATCTTCATTGGCATAAATAGCTTCAAACAAAGGCTTACCGCCATTTTTTGTCTCGTTTTGGGCTTTACCTGTTTTTAAACCTTCTTCTAAATCATTCCAAAAAGGATACAATCTATTGTTGGCCATTTCTAAAATTCCGCCCATATAGCTCGGTTTGCTTTTATCCAAAAACAACTGTGCATCATCTGCATTACTGTACATGGCTGTTGCTTTCAATCCGCTTCTTTTTAAGAAGCCAAGTGCGACTAAGGTGTCAAGAAAATCGTACAATCCTCGGTTGTTCAAACCGAGTTTTTCTTTAAGATCTTGGCCTGATAACTCGCCTTGTGCCAGAATCGTGAAAAGGTTCATGTTAACAGCTGTAAGCAAAGTTTTTGATGCCCAAAACCCCATGCCTATCTGCATGATTTTTGAAGGATCCACCTGTTTTGTTTCAGGTTTTTGAATGGTTTCTAATACGTCCATAATTTTTAAATTAAATTGGTTGTTTTTTTAAAATCTGAAATAAAAGTATGTTTATCCAGAATCGAAACAGAATAAAAGGCACGACTGGCACTTCGCATGGCGTGAGATACATGAAAAATGGCGCGAATGATTTTCACAAGACAGAAAAGGGATTAAAAGAATTTATTGAAACCAACTATCAACAGGGCAGAGCCACAGGGGTATTTAGCTGGTTTCATTTTAACCCGATGGTCAAAAACCGAAATTCCTTTATTTGGGATCATGAAACAAGTTCAGGATGACATTTTAGGAGACTCCGAGGCAGAGCCTTGGAGAATTCATTGGATTAAAATTGGCGTGAAATGAAAAAGCCAATACAAAAAAGGAGGAGACTAAGTTTTTTTAACAGGAAAGGTCAGGGTCACTGAGGTGCCATGGCTGGGTTTGCTTTCTATCGCAACAGTACCTTTGTTGAGCTCCATAAAATCTTTAACCAGCACCATTCCAAGTCCGGTGCCTTTTTCACGGTTAGTGCCTAGGGTGCTTTTATTGTCTTTTAGTTCAAACAATTTTTTCAATTTTTGAGTAGGTATACCCACACCATTATCGGTGATCGTAATATGCATTTCGGAGGTAGTACAATAACTGCTAATTGATATAAGTTCCTTTGTATTACTGAATTTTATGGCATTGCTCAGTACATTTCTAAAAACGGTTAATGCCATGTTTTCATCTGCCCAAATAAGACAATCATTGGTTACTTGTTTATCTAGGGTAATAGATTTTGCAATGAGAGATTCTTTGAAAATCTCTTCCACTTTATTTGCCACTTCCAAAACAGAAATATACTCGGGTTTGCATTCTAACAAGTTACGTTGACTCATTGCCCAGTTTACCAAATTGTCTAACAGTTGATTCACATTATTTACAGCCGTATTAATCTTAAAACCTACTTCTGAAAGTTTTGCAATATCCCCTTTTTTAGAATAATGTTGAATGAGTTCTGTGGCAACTTTTAAACTAGAAACTGGACTTTTTAAATCGTGCCCGATGATAGAGAAAAATTTATCCTTGGTGGCGTTTAAATTCTCTAATTGCAGATTTTGTTCTTCAATTTCTAGGGTTCTTTCATGGACTTTCTGCTCCAGGTTGTTTATGATTAAGGCATTTTGAATAGAAAGAGCCATTTGCTGAGAAAGTGCCAACAAAAAGTGTTCGTCATCTTTACTGAAAAAGTCTTTTTCGTCACTTTCTATAGACAGCACTCCAATAAGTTCATCATTGGCCATTAGTGGGAAAGCCAGTTGGGCTTCGGCATTGATTAGCCCCGGTAAAAGTGTACCCGGGGTATTTCCTGCCTCAGCAGTATTATTTAAAGTCGAACCAGAAATATTAATGGCGGCATGCACATACTGGGTGTAGTTCTGAATACCGGAAATGCGGATTTTCTTTCTTTTTTTGGCTACAAGACCAACAATTCCCATCCCAAAAGGTACTTCTACCCCAATACCTTCTTCGCTAAAACCCCGACTGGCAAATACAATTAAGTGGGTTTGCTCGTGATTCGGAAATAACAGCAAGCTGTGTTTTAATCCATAACTCAGTTCTAAAATTTCGAGAATATTATCGAGCTTATTTTTAAGGGGCGTATTTTTACTGATCTCCACCGAAACCTGCTGTGCAATTTTGTTTTTGGCCAGTTCTTTATCAAGTAGTATTTTAGTTTCATCAGTTATTGAAGCCATCGAACTGTTGTTCTATTGAGACAATTTCACCAACCACCACGGCTTTTAATTTAAAAAAGTCTTCCGCATTGCACATTGAAGCAATCGCTTCTAACGCGATATCCATTTCATCAAATAGGTCGCCTTCTTTTAAAACTTCCACCAATTTTAAGTCGATTTTCCACATAGAAAAAGTGGTAGGATTGGTAACTACCACAGAGTATTGCGCATTGTTTTGAATGTTTTTGTAGGTTTTATTGAAAAATTGCCAGGATATACCAAGATGTTTTTCATCGATAAAGTGCACTTGTGAGATGTAGCTCACATTGGGTATATTTTCCTTAGAAACGGTTGTGATTACAGCAGGTAATATTCCTTGAAGTGCACCCTGTAGTTCTGAATTGATCATGATGCCGGATTTAATTGATTGATGTTTTTACCTGTTCCTTTTTTGGGGGTTTGCTCATAAATATCGCTCACCTTCATTACAATAGACATCGCCTTTTGCTTAGTGTATTTATTGGTTAATACGCTTTCTAGTTTAAAGCCTATTTCCTTAATCACTTCGGCCATTCCATTTAGATAGTTGTCATTGCTTATTTTTTCATCCTTATTTAGTTCTTCATAAGAAACGAATTCACCTTTAAACTGGTACCCTTCAAAAGAAAGGGCGGATACAACTGTCAAAGTAATCATTGAATTTGCTTTTACGTTTATATGTAAATTAGGCGCCAACCCTGGCATGTACATTATTTTCACATATTCTTCATTTTGTACAGAGACTAAAGATGTTCTGCAAACATCACAAAATCCATTTTCGTTTAAGCTTGCCAAATAACCAAAGGTGTCCCTCCTCTGTAAAAACTCTGTGTAATAAGCCGGTACTTTCATGTTTTTCTGTTAATGGTTATCCGAGTGTATTCAATTTTGAAAACAAATTGGTTTTGTGGGTTTTGCTCACAGCAATTTCTTTTCCTACAACATAAATTTTGTTGTTTTTTAAAACTATTTTATCAATTGCATTAATGTTTACAATATAAGATCTATGTACTTGGCAAAATTGATTGGGTGGTAGTTGGTCAAATAGATCTTTCAGTTTGGCACGAATCATATGTTTCTTATCGTTCAAAAAGAGAAAACAGTATTTGTCATATGCTTGTATGAGTTTGATAGCATCGAGTTCAATTTTAACTAGTGCTTTATTTTCTTTAATATAAAGGTGGTTATTTGCAATAACTGTACTGTGTTGGTCCGCTTGAAAATCCGGCTTTTCGGGTTTTTTATATATGGCAAGTTCAATTGCTCGCTGAAGTTCGGATTGCTCATAAGGCTTTACCACATAAGCAGCGGGGAAAGTTCTTTTAGCTTCGTTAAAAGTATCGCTATCTGCAAAAGAGGTGACATAAATCACGGGTATGTCGTAACGTTCATTTACCTCTTTAATTAAGTCAATCCCTGAAACTTCGGCCCCTAAATCAATATCCATTAGTAAAATGTCGGGCTTAGTTGCACTTAATTTTAAGTATAAATCAGAAGGTTTAAATACGACATCAATTAACTCATACCCAAGATTATCAATGGTAATTCGCAGCATTTCTTCATGCAAGGCATCGTCTTCTGTTGCCAGTATTCTTATTTTAGACATGGTAATTTTCTTCCCTTCTAAATATATGCAAAAAAAAGGTTCTTTCAATTAGATTAAAAAAAATCTTAAACTCGACTATTCTGGAGGCAGAGCCCTCGGAGTATTTCGCTGGTTTCATTTTGACCGTACGGTCAAAAATCGAAATTTTATAGTTCTGTTCCTGCTGGAATGACGGATTTATGAGAACCCATAAGGTAAAGCCTCGGGGATTTCTTTAAATTAAACCCTGTCCACATTAAGCAACCGCTAAATGTGGACGAATACAAGGCTTCTAGTGCGACTTCGGATTTGAATTTTTATCTCGTTAGAGCAGTAAATTTAACCCAGAATTGTCAATAGGGTTTTGTTTTGAAGGGTTAACATACAAGAAAATCAGGCATTTAGGCGAGGAGACATAGCTTAAGCTATGCTGACAAGCCAACGAAGTGATAAGTGCCTGATTTTGAAGTAGTTTAATCATGGAATAGAAAGTCTATTGACAATTTTGGGTTTAAGTATTATTTTCAAACTTAACTTACTGTGTGGTTTTTTGGGATACAACAGCGACTATTAGCATTATGGACTTGGTGATAAATGTATCTTTTATTTTATAGGATATTACTCTTAATAACCATTAGTTTTTCTCTTGTCATTTCGTGCATAGAATATTGAATACCTCCCATCCCAATACCTGAAGCATCTCTACCTCCAAAAGGCATCCAATCTACTCTAAAAGCAGTGTGGTCATTTACCATAACGGCAGTAGCATTTAACTTTTTAACGCAATTCAATGCTACATCTAAATTTTTAGTAAATACGGAAGCTTGAAAATGAACTTCTAAACTATTGGCTATTTCAATTGCTTTCTCTCTATCAGAATAGGAATAAACACAAACTACAGGCCCAAATATTTCTGCTGTTGAAACCTTAACATTTAAAGGGGGGTTTAATAATACGGTTGGTTCAAAGCAAGTGTCAGAAATTCGTTTCCCTCCACACAAAACTTTAGTTCCTGCTTCAATCGCTTCATTTACCCATTCTTCAACTCTGTCAACTTCACGAGGCAAAATTAGTGGCCCAACTTCTGTTTTTTCATCCATCTGATTTCCAACAATTAATTTACTAGCCATTTGAGCTAGTTTATTTGCTAAGTCATCACATATACTTTCGTGAGCAAATACTCTTTGCACAGAAACGCAAACTTGTCCTGCGTGATAAAACCCGCCTTTCAACAGAGATGGAAGCATTTCATTAAAGTCTGCATCAGGTTCTACAATTACCGGGGCAGCACCTCCGTGTTCTAAGGCACATCTTGTACCTGCAGATAATTTTGAACGCAAATACCAACCTACTTTTGCCGAACCAATAAATGAAAAATAATTTACTCTTTCGTCAACAACTAATTGTTCTGCTGCTGCATTTTCGCATATTAATGCTTGACACCACCCTTCTGGTAAACCTGCTTCTTTTAATATATTCACTAATGCCAAACAGGATAATGGAGTGGTTAGGGCAGGTTTAATAATTACAGGGCAACCTGTAGCAACAGCTGTTATTACTTGGTGAACAATTAAATTTAATGGATGGTTAAATGCACTGATTGATGTAACAACTCCAATTGGTTCCCTACTTGTAAAAGCAATTCTATTTCCAGAAGCTTTTGTTAAACCCATCGGAATTTGTTCTCCTTTCAACTGTCCTATATGCTCCGCAGCTAACTGAACTCCATTGATAGCTCTTAAAACCTCAACTTTAGAATCAGTTAAAGGTTTTCCTCCTTCACTTGCAGCACGCTTTGTCAGTTCTTCAACTCTGCTTTTCATAATAGCTGCGGTTCTCCCCAATATAGCTATTCGTTCATGGGGAGCAATCCATTTAGATTGATTTTGAAATAAACCATAAGCAGTTGCCAACGCTTTTTCAACTTCTTCTTTTCCTACTAAAGGAATTTCTTTTATTAAACTTTGATCGTAGGGTGATAATACTTGTAACATAGTTTTATTTTTTTATAAAAGACAAGTTTTCTCTTTTAATAACACATTTAAAATGGAATGATTTAAAGAATAATCCACGGCTAAATCAATTACGTGAACTCCATCTATCGTTAAACATTTTGATAAGATATCTCTGAGGTTTTCATCAGAAGTTGGTCGATGTCCAATTGCCCCATAGCTCTCGGCATATTTTACGAAGTCAGGATTTTTGTAATCTAACCCAAAGTTATCAAATCCCATACCTTCTTGTTTCCATTTTATCATACCATAAGAGCTATCATTTAAAATCACAACAGTTAAGTTTAAACCTAATCGAACCGCAGTTTCTAACTCTTGTGAGTTCATCATAAAACCTCCATCACCACAAACAGAAATAACTTTTTTAGTAGGGTAAATTAACTTTGCCAGCATTGCGGAAGACAAGCCTGCCCCCATTGTTGCCAATGCATTATCTAATAATAAAGTGTTGGGTTGGTAACATTTATAATTACGTGCAAACCAAATTTTATACACACCATTATCCAAGGTCACAATTCCATCATCTGGTAATGCTTCTCTAACAAGATGTACTAAGCGTTGTGGTAAAATCGGAAACCGATTGTCTTCTGAATACTTTGTTAAGTGACTTTCTACTTCTTCTTTAATTTTACGATAGTAAGAAAAATCCCAATTAGTTTTATTTGTAATTTGAGATGTAAGCTGTTTTACTGAAGTCGCAATATCTCCAATCACATTTAATTGAGGAAAATAAACCTCATCAACCTGAGCCGGGAAAAAGTTAATATGAATGACTTTGGTGCCGTCTTTTTCCATAAAAAATGGTGGTTTCTCAATAACATCATGCCCCACATTAATGATTAAATCTGCTCTATTTATGGCACAGTGTACAAAGTCATTATCTGATAATGCGGCTGTTCCTATAAATTTAGGATGTCGTTCATCAACAACACCTTTTCCCATTTGGGTATTAAAAAATGGAACTCCTGTTTTTTCAATAAATGTTTTTAGTGCCTGACTTGTTCTTTTTCTATTGGCTCCAGCACCAATAAGCAATAAAGGCATTTTTGCCGCTTCTATCATTGCTGCTGCTTCTTGAATGGCCATTGCATCGGCATCTGGTCTTCTGTGTCCAACTACTTCAAATATTCTATCTTCACATTCTTCCGCAGCGATATCTTCGGGTAATTCTAAATGAACTGTTCCTGGTCTTTCTTCAATGGATAAGCGATACGCTTCTCTAACCATGGCGCCAATATTATTTCCATTTACAATTTGTCGAGTATATTTGGTAATTGGCTTCATTAATTCAACAATGTCCACAATTTGAAAACGACCTTGTTTGGATTTTTTAATTGGTTTTTGACCTGTAATCATCATCATAGGCATTGCTCCTAATTGAGCGTATGCTGCTGGTGTTGTTAGATTGGTCGCTCCCGGTCCAAGTGTTGCTAAACAAACTCCGGGTTTGCCTGTTAATCTACCATAAGTAGCCGCCATAAATCCTGCTCCTTGTTCATGGCGAGTAAGGATTAATTTGATTTTAGAATTTTTCATCGAGTTTAAAAAATCCAAATTCTCTTCTCCAGGAATACCAAAAATGTATTCTACACCCTCGTTTTCTAACGCTTTTATAAATAAATCAGATGCTTTCATATTTTCTTAAAGTGTTCATTAATACTGGCTTGTTTTTTATATGATTCCCAAAATTTGGTATAAACCTACCCTTGACAGATTAAAAAGGGGATGCCGGTCCAAAGGACTCCCTTGGAGAACAGGTCCGGGAAAGTATTAAATAGCAACTTTCCCCGCACCCGTTGCGGGGTCTCCTTTTCCTTGATATTATTTACTGTCATTCCCCTACGCTGATTTTATTATAAAATTCCCCTCTACCATAAGCAGATTAAAAAGGGGATATCGGTCCAAAGGACTCCCTTGGAGAACAGGTTCGGCAAAGCATTAAACCCAGAATTGTCAATAGAGTTTTGTTTTGAAGGGTTAACATACAAGAAAATCAGGCATTTAGGCGAGGAGACATAGCTTAAGCTATGCTGACAAGCCAACGAAGTGATAAGTGCCGGATTTTGAAGTAGTTTAATCATGGAATAGAAAGTCTATTGACAATTTTGGGGTTAAGTATTATTTTCAAACTTAACTTACTGTGTGGTTTTTTGGGGGTACATCAGTTTGAATTTACAACAATTTAGTGTTCGGTCTCATTCTTATGTTATTTACATATTCATCATTCCTTCATCTTCATCCATTCCCATATTCATATCCCCTTTGCTATCCGTATGAGATTTCATAAAAAGGCGTTCAGAAATAATAATAAGTACAATCCCAATGGCAGAAACGATAAGTACAATTGGGTCGCTAACATATTTTAAATAAATAAAAGCAGACAATACCACCACATCTATAATTATTGCTGTTATGGGAATTATGGAATTAAACTTAACTTCTTTTTTTAAGTACCTAATTAAGCCCCAATGAATAGCGATGTCCATAATTAAATAAAATATGGCTCCCAAGGAAGCTATTCGTGTTAGGTCAAATAAAATGGTTAATAGAATTGCTAAACTTACAGTGAAAATAAGTGCCGGATTTTTGAAATTGCCCATCCTTTTTAAATTAGGTACTTGTTTCATATTGCTTAACATACCCAACATTCGAGATGCAGAATATACACTGGCTATTACACCTGAAACGGTAGCGACAATGGCTAGAATAATGGTAAGTGTTGAGCCTAAACTGCCAAAAACAGGTTTTGCCGCAGCTGCTAGGGCATAATCTTTGGCTTCTATTATTTCAGGAACACTTAGACTGCCTGCTACTGACAATGCTAATACTACATAGATAATGGTACATATTATAATAGAGATGATGATGGAACGCCCAACATTTTTATTTGGATTTTTAATATCGCCACCTTGGTTGGTTATGGTGGTAAAACCTTTATAAGCCAGTATTGATAGGGCTAATGCAGCAACAAAAGCAAATTCACTAGAAAATGGTTGGTTGCTACCAGCAATAAATTCACCAGCAATCTGAGGTAACCCAGAGATTACAAGTCCAGCAATGGCAAGTGTAGCAATACCTGCAACTTTTATTATGGCAGTGAATGTTGCCGTGGCTTCAATAATTTTATTCCCAGATATATTAATAATATAGGCGATTGCAATAAGTAAAACACCTAAAATGGGCGCATAACCTGAATAATCTGCAGGAAACAGGCGTAAAGTATAAGTTCCAAATGTGCCCGCAACTAAACTTTCGGAAACCACCATTGATACATACATTAATAAAGAAAATGTACCTGTAGCCGTACCTGGCCCGTATGATTTAGTTAAAAACTTAGCTACACCACCCGAGGAAGGATAAGCATTGGAGAATTTGACATACGAATAAGAACTAAACCCTACAATGATAGCACCTGCTACAAAAGCGAGCGGAAATAAATCTCCAACCAACTCTGCAATTTGACCCATTAGTACAAATATTCCTGCACCAATCATCACTCCGGTACCTAATGATACAGAACCGATTAATGATATTTTACCTTTATTATTCTTTTTCATTATTCTTTATATATCTTGATATTATGAACACAATAGTGATAAATGCGGTAGTCATTTCTAATATTGTTAACAATTTTACTGCTTTCCCAAAAGGGACGATATCGCCATACCCAACAGTTGTAAATGTAACAATGCTAAAATACAGCAGGTCAAAAAATTGGGAGATAAAAGGCTGGCTAAGGTTTAACCCGAAAAAGGAATCTGTGTAAATTTCTGAAATACATAGATAATCTAACGTAAAGGAAATATTAATAAAAAAAATGATGGTCATTGAAAAGAGCAATATATGATTCATCTGATGGTTGTTACTAGTCAGAATCTCCATTTTCTTCAAGGTTTTGGAAATTAATATGTAAACTTTAACAACTGAAAAAACAACCAAAAATGTAACCAGTATATTTTGGTTTTCCTTGTGGTCAATATAGCCCATACTAATAAATATGAGTACTGATAATGCTATCAGCAGTAGAAACTCTTTCATAAGTGTGTAAAGAGCTAAAAGTCTATTTGTTGGCTTTTGTATCATTATCCTTAATAATTATTCGATTGCTCTTTTCGTAGCTAAAGTAGCTTATTGTCCAATTTATGCCTACCAGTAATCTATTTCTAAATCCTATAATGGAAAATATATGTACAAACGACCATAATAGCCAAGCAAAATATCCTGCAAATTTATATTTCCCTATATCTGCAACCGCCCTTCTTTTCCCGATGGTTGCCAACGACCCTCGATCTTTGTAGCGAAAAGGGATGAGTGTTTTTTTATTGATCTTATTTATCAAATTTTTTGCTAATAATCTGCCTTGTTGAATGGCAGGTTGTGCAACTTGTGGATGACCTTTAGGAGTTTCTTTGCTCATTATTGCCGCAATGTCTCCGATTGCAAAAACATCTTTAAGCCCTTCAACTTCCATAAATTGATTTGTCTTCAATCTGCTGCCATCTACCATATAACTGTCATCAATTCCATTGGGCAATTGTCCTTTCACACCGGCTGTCCAAATTAAATTTTTCGCAAAAATTTCTTGCCCACTTTTGGTGACGACTTTATTTCCATCAAAATCTATTACTATTTCATTTAGTAATACATCTATATTAAGTTCTTTTAGGTAGTTTAAAGTTTTATTTGATGCCTTATGAGACATGGAAGAAATAAGTTTATCTGCCCCTTCAATCAAGTAAACTTTCATTATTGAAGACGGATATTCGGGGTAATCTTTTGGTAAAATATATTTACAAAACTCCGCTAATGCCCCAGCCATTTCAACACCTGCCGGACCACCGCCAACGATCACAAAATTTGTGAGTGCATCCCTTTCTTTTTCATCACAAGTAATAGTTGCTTGTTCTAGATTTTTCAGCATGCTATGCCGGATGTTCAATGAATCTCGAATATTTTTAAGACCTAAACTATATGTTTCAATGTTTCTATTGCCAAAAAAATTAGTAGCTGTTCCTGTAGAAATTACTAAGTAGTCATATGTTAGATAGCCATTATTAGTATGTAAAATCTTAGTATTACTATTAATATTCTCTACTGTAGCCATCCGAAAAATTACGTTTTTGTAACTTGTAATCTGTTTTCTGAAGGGGAAGACAATACTATCAGGTTCTAGCCCACTTGTAGCTACTTGGTATAGTAAGGGTTGAAATTGATTGAAGTTGTTTTTATCAATCAATACAACTTGCACCTTTTCTTTTCTTAAGTGCTTTACTAATGATAACCCTGCAAACCCACCACCGATAACTACTATTCGAGGTAAGGTGGAATCACTCAAGCATATTTGTTCTTCATTTACAGAAGTGGTATCGATATTTTTTTCAGCACTTTGATTTATCATTTATAGTGTTCTGTAGGTATGGGTTGTTAAGGTACTTTGTTTACACCATATTTTGACTTAACCTTTTGATATATTTGTTTGTCTGCAAGATGCTTTTTTCAAAGTAATAAAGACCTGAGTTCGATGTAAAAAAAGAACAAAAAACATGCATATGTCACTCAGGGACCTATTCTCAATTTAAATTAGCATATAAAATAGGCCGTGGAGTCTCAAATGAAAAGATGCCGTGGCAGTTCCTTCCAAAAACTCTTTCAAGAGCCGCTATATGACGGTTTTGTTTTTTTTATTGAATGGCAGCATTATCTAAAGTTGAATTCAGGTTAAACACATTTCTATAGCCAACCCTTCATATCTGATTGCCCATTTCTTCTACTCCAACGTATTTTCTTCCCTAAATTTTCGAGAGGGATGTTGTGGTTGCACTCCTTTACAAAGTGATTAATCTGCGCTGTTGTACTTTTAAATCAAAGACTGATGGCTTAAGAGGCTTTCTAAATGTGTTTGCATAAGGTGGGGGTTACTTATGATTTCCTTTTAAATGCCAAAGGAACCAACAGTTTAACACTGAAATTTCTACCCATATTAAAGACACCTGTTCTTCCTGTTGCTTCGTTTTCAGGAGCATATTTTAACCTACTCAAATGACTTTGATAAGCCACGTCTAGAAGGTTGTTGGCAGCAAAGGAAATTGAGAACAAAGTTTTTTCCTTTTTGTTTATTATGCTAGCTCCAATTGCTGCATTAAGCAAAGTGTACGCAGATGTTGGGGTTTCTGTTCCAAAAGCAGATAAAACTTCAGATTGCTCAAAAGTATGTGCCACATCAACACGCATATACAAATTACGAAGGTATGAACCTGATTTTTTGAAATTTGCTCTCAGTTCTGATTGTATTTTGGGAGCTGGCATAAAAGGCAAATATTTTGTGCTATCGGGCTGATTGGATTGCTCTCCTCTAACAAAAGAAAAAGAATTTTCAAAATGCAACCAGTCCAACGGGTGCGGATGAATATCTATGGCAAATTCGCCACCATAAAGATTAGCATTTCCCTGAACAAATTGAAAAGTTGGTGCAGGGTCCGATAAATCAATAATGCTATCGCCACCACCTACACTATTAAGTTTTTGTAAAAAGGTATAATTTTGAATGGTGTTATTAAATACAGCCAATTCAAATGAAACGTGTTTGCTGTTGTATAGTAAACCTGCATCGATTTGAATGCTTGTTTCGGGTTTTAGTTGCGTATTACCAATTTCGTATCGAAATGTTCCTTCATGCAAACCATTTGAGCCTAATTCTGCCATATTGGGAGACCTGAAACCTCTTGAACCATTTAGTTTTACAAGCAGTTTTTCAGTGATACGATAACTTCCCCCGATACTTCCCGAAACGTTCGAATATGTTGTGTTAAAATTTTCAAATTTCACGCTTGATGTCCCATCCGAAGCATCAGTTGGTTCATCATTGTCATTCAGATATAATGGCAGGGAATTAAGGCTTCTAACATCAAATCGAAAACCACCGCTGAAATGAAACTTGTTAAATGATTTTTGGGTTAAGGCAAAAACTCCTGCGTCAAATAAATTGTATTCAGGTATTAGAAACTCCTCTCCCTTGTTGTAGCTACTTTGTTGCATACCATTAATGCCTATGGAAGTTTGCCATTCTTTAATTTCAGGCAGCAGATATTTTATATCATAGTTGAAGGTGTTCAATAAAAAAAACAAATCAATTGCTTGTTCATCCAATGGGTCGGCAAATTCTTTTCTGCTATTTTTTTGGAAGGCAAAGTTTAAAGAAAGGGATGAGTTCTTTAAGAATATTTTACTGGTTGAAGCTACTTTGAAATGATTAATTCCCTGTCTCGGAATATCTATTCCATAGCCTTGCAAATCATTTTTAGTTACACTCTTCTCTTCAACAGTAGTACCGTTTACAGTTGCCAATTTTATAAAATTGCCCAAGCTATCTCTTTCTCCTTCTATCAAACCTATAGTTTGATTAAAATTACTGAAAAGTAATTGCGAGTACCCCCATTTCTTGTTGATTCCAACCATTCCATTAAAATTTAGTTCTTTAAATCCCGAATTATACACTTTCCCATCGTAGGCATTACCATAGTTTCCTGCTGTTTTGCTGCTAACCCTTGCTAGCCAATTAATTCCCTTTAAGTTTCCTGCATTCATAGCAGAATAGCCCATTAGATTGTTGTTTGTTTGGTAGTTTGTTGTCAAATCACCAATAATATTCCCTTCTTCTACAGGTTTAGGGGCAAGGAAATGAATTACTCCTGCCATTGCATCAGAACCATACATTAAACTTCCGGGACCTTTTATAATTTCAACACGATCAACGGAATATTCATCAATTTCGATTCCATGTTCATCACCCCATTGTTGCCCTTCTTGCCTTATGTTGTTGTTCAATACAACCACTCGGTTATACCCCAATCCTCTAATCACTGGTTTTGAAATAGCTCCACCTGTTGTTACCTGTGAAATACCAGGTTGTGTTGCAATGGCATCAATAATGTTGGTTGATGTATTTTGCTGGATTGATAATTTGTCAATAACAATAGTTGGTATGGGGTTCAATTTTCTTTCCGTAGAAGCAGAAGTTCCTGTAACTACAATTTCAGACATTTCTGTTATTGAGGTAGTGAGTTCAATATTTAAGGTTATTTCTCCTTGAATAGTAGTTTTTATTGCTTGATTAGCATAACCCAAATATCCTATTTCAACTAGAAACGATCCTTGTGGTAAGTTTTTTATTTCAAAGAAACCTTCTGCATTTGTTATCGCTCCTTTTTGGAGGTCGGTTATATAAATATGTACGCCAAACAAAGGCTCATTTGTTTCTTTGTCTGTTATTTTTCCTGATAAATTATTCTGTGCATATGCTTGCGACCCCATAAGCATAGCAAACAGTATCATTATTAATGATTTCATATTATGTAGTTATTAATGTTTAATAAATTGATTTAGGGCAACCACATTGTCCTGAAATTAAAATGATATTAATAAAAGATAAGGGGAGGTGTGGTTAAAAGATAAGTTATTAAATAAAAGGAGGAGGTCCTCTGGTAAAAATTACAAATGAAACGGAACCCGTTACGAAAGAGGTTGTGAGAGGTGTTAGTGATTTTGAATACAGATTTGTAGTTACATTATCTTCCTTATTAGCAATATAAGTATATCGGTGAGAAGTAATGATTTTGCATAATTCACAATGATTTTGTTCTTCAACTAAGTGCGATTCATGCTCACAGCGATGTTTTTCTTTTCCATAGGTATGATAAATACTTATATGACATGGGTCATTTTCATGAGTAGTACTCGTTAACTCACAATGTGTTTCTTCTTCATGGAGATGAGACAGATTTAAAGGGATAATGGTTGCTGAGATACACAGCAATAATAGAAAGGAAATTAGTTTTTTTATTAAACGATCCACCGCACAAAATTGGTTATTATTTCACCAAATGCAACAGTGTTGCAAAAACAGCTTACTTAATTTTTGGAAAGATGGCAAGAGAAAGCTCTGTCAAAGTTTGCTTTACATTAAGCGATAAACACTTTCAAAGTAAATTTTGAATGTGCTTACTATGGGGAGGCATGAAAATTGCAACCGTCCTCGTCCTTGATACATTATTCTCTGTCATTTGCCTATGCTAATTTTTTAAAATTCCACTCTCGTGAGGTCTTTTCTTGCTTGCACTCCTTTACAAAGTGATTTAACCCACGTTGCTGCGCTTTTGAGGGCGCATATCACAAGCGGCCCTTAAATTGCAGTGCATGCCTGTTATTATTTGGTTTTTATTAACTACACGTCTTAGAAATTTTCTTTAAAATTTGGTGGCTTTCCCCAAATTTGCAAAGGGCATCACAATGTTCTCTTAAATCCGAGAATAATATATATTCAATTGCTGTATGATTACTTTTTATAGAGGGTCTTGTAAGTTGCATTACCACTTCTTTTTCTCTTTTGTCGGGTAATACAATATATAATTGTTGTTCTCCCTCCTTAAATGAATAGGCTAAGTCAGTTAACCTTAAGATCCCAGAATAGATAGAAGTACTTTTTTCAACTTCAAACGCACAAATGGGGTTCTTGGTGTCTTTTTCAAACCAAACAACATCTATTAACTCAATTGTTTTATTGGTTTCTTTGTTTAAGTCCATTTTTGGAAACTTGGCAAGACTTAAAAATGAAAAATTTTTTCCTTGATGAGATCTGGATCGGTCATTTGAAGCACTAATCACATCGTATCCTAATTCCTTTCCTATTTTTAACAGGTGATACTGCATTTCAGAATGCAAGTCTATTTCGAGTTGCTCATTTTCAACTTCTTTGCGCCTCTTTTCCGTTTGTTTTTCAAATTTGATTTTATCCTCTTCTGTTATAAAACTCTTACCAGCAATAATCATTTTTTTAGACCCGACTTCAAATAGCAAGCCTGTAATCGCTCCCAAATCATTTGATAAGATGGTTTTATATTTTTTATTGGTTTCAATTATTATTTCTCGCAATTTTAAATACTCTGACCAAGAACCTAATTTCTTTTTATCTTCAAATAGCGTGTTGTATCCATTAATAATCGCGGTATTAAATGGGGGGATTATGGTAGGATGTAAGAAATACAAAATGCTTGCAACAGCAGGCCCTAATCCTTTAATTTTAAGCTGGTCTAACTTAATTATTTCCTTAATAATGGTTTCCTCCTTTGTGTTATAATCAAAACAATTTTCTAAAAATTGTCCAAAAGCGATCTTATTTGTTTCGTTTTCATAAATGTCTGGAATTCTTAATTTAGGTTTCCAATAAAAGGGGTGGGCAACGCCAACAAACACTTGCTTTTGTTCGGCTATACAGGATAGCACAAATTCCAGGGAACTCCCTTTAAAATCATTAGGGAATTTTTTCTCTTTAATATCATTAATAACCTGTTGCACCCCTCTACGAATAGAGCGAAAGGCTTTTAATCGTTCATCATTGTTCACAAACCACGTGTTATAAACACTTTCAGGGTCTGATTTATACCTTTTGATTGACTGCTCAAATTTTTCTATCATCATGCTTGGGCTTACAGGTAAGAGTTTTTTTTATAAGATGTTACGCAATTTTAAATTACCGATGTTGAAGTAAATTCTCCGTTTTTTTCATGCGTATATGATCAATTTTATCCGTTAGCAACCTACGTTTTACATGGCTCCTACATATATAAAAACCTGAGTTCGATGTAATAAAAACAAAAAAACCGTACATACGTCACTCAGAGGTCTATTTTCAATTTAAATTAGCATATAAAATAGGCCGTGGAGTCTCAAATGAAAAGATTCCTCGGCTCTTCCTTCCCAAAACCCTTTCAAGAGCCTACTGACAGATTAAAGGGGATGCCGGTCCAAAGGACTCCCTTGGAGAACAGGTCCGGCAAAGCACTAAATAACAACTTTCCCCGTTCCGATGATTATCCGGAATTGCGGGGTCTCCTTTTCCTTGATCTTATTTACTGTCATTCCCCTACGTTGATTTTATTTTAAAATTCCCTTCTCTTAATGGCCGCTTTCTTTTTCTACAAATATCTATATCGCATATTAGGCCTTTAAAAGCTTGTTTCTAGTAAGTTTTATTACAGTAGTCTTGTTCTTTATAAATATACTAAAAGATGAATAAGTTTACTCTTGAATTTTACTTCAGTTCGATATCGCCAACTGGTTTTTGTTTTTTTATGGCAATAGCACAAGTAATAATCCAGGTAATAAATACGGTCTCTACCATCCGTTGATATAAACCTATATATTCAGAACTTCGGCTAGAGAACAACAAATAAATTAACTCCAAAAATGCCAATTAAAAAACAACCTTGTTACTCATCAATTTAGAGTTTTGATTATTAATCTTTACTGCTTAATAGTTGGTTTACTAATGTTGACCTGTTCATTTTTGCCCAAAGTAGTAACAATATGTGCCTATTTTTGTATTAATGAATCCAATTTCTTTTGCATTTTTAAATCCACAATCTGAAATAAATTTTGGTAATAATCCCTCTACATTTGCCTGGGTCGTTTTAAATCCATCTAAAAGTTGAACAGTATAAAACAAAAATCGTCTAAATTTTGATTTGGGTTTTCCCCAATCTCCGATAATTAAAGTGCCATTTGGTTTTAGAACTCGATTTATCTCTTTCAAACAGTCTTTTTTGGTCTCTGTATCTAGTTGATGGAACACTAACGAGCTATATACTTTATCAAAAGTGTTCTTTTCGAAAGGAAATTTTCCTCCATCATACATAAACAATGGGATTTCCAGCTTTTCCTTTTCTAATTTCTTTTCTGTAATGATTTTAACTTTTGGATCAATGTCTAACCCACTAAAGTTGCTTTTAGGGTATTTCTTTTTCCCAATTATTAAATTTTGACCGGTTCCAAATCCAAACTCAAGTATTTCTTCCTCCACTTGAGGATTTACTTCGTCCATTAATCTATTCCTAAACTTTTTCTCAGGCATTGTTAATTTGATGGTAAGGTCATACATACCAGTTAACCAATCGTACCCTAATGCCGGGATATATTCTTTTTTACTTGAGTCTGCCATGTTATTGTTTTCAATTTTAATGGTTTAAATGTAGTGGGGTTTGTACTCTTAACTGTACGGTTTTGGAGATGCTTACATTCCAGATAACAATCCTCTAAATGGGCAATTCAATATTATAATTATTATCAGGACTAATTTAGACAAAAATAATTTAACACTAGTCATAGAATTCTCCACTCATTTACGCTTCCGTAATATGCAATGATTTATTAGGAGAAGAGTTCAGTTCCACTCTGATTCAGTTATTTGCATTAAAGAATGGTTTAATCGAATTTTGGCAAATTTTATGGATAGTACTCTCCTTAACTAGCACAAGTTATTTAATTATAGTTATCTACTGCTATTAGCATAATTCTACGAATTATTACCTATTTTATTATAATTATAATATGTTCGCACATAAAAATTTATTATCTTTCTCTTTGTAAACGTTCAATATTGCTTAACACCAATGATTTAATGAAGTTAAATTGGTTCACATCTTCTTCAAGCAACAAATACATCGAAATTGTAGGTGTACCGGTACTTTATGTAGTTGCCGCTCAATTAGGCCTATTACTAACTTCCCCAGACATTGGTAATTATATCGTATGGCCTCCATCGGGTGTAGCTCTGGGTTTAATGATTCTGCTCGGGTATCGAATTTGGCCCGGCATCCTTATAGGGTCTTTAATTACCTATAGTTATCTTTTTATCAATCAAGGTTTGGGTATAAATACAAGTATGGTAGTTGCCGTTCTGTCTATCTCTATTGCTAATGTGGTTGAAGCAATGGTAGGAAATAAGCTTTATAATATGTTTATATCGAAGGGTGAAACACCTTTTGAACAGACCTCCAATACGTTCAAATTATTAATCATTAATATGGTTATTGCCTTTATCAGCACTTTAGTTTATACACTAAACACAACAGGATCTCTACTTTCTCAGACCGTTTTTTCTAATGATTCATTCACCTTTCATTATCTTGCTGAAATTAGTGGGTTATTTTTATTCACCAACGTAGTATTAGTCTGGACTATGGGAAAGACATATTGGAAAATAAGTTGGGCTAGCAGCCTAGAAGCAATTTTCTTTAATGTTGTCTTAATATTAATACTCATAAAGGTTAATCAGCAAGACCTTTCCATGTCTCTAGAGCATTCATTTCATTTCTTAATAATTCCTTTTTTATTATTGGTGGCATTTAGATCCAGTATTCATGCAGCATTACTTGTTGTGCTCACAATTGCATTATTTTCTATTTACATTACCATTCAAGGTTCCGGTCCATTTATTTTAAACAATTATGAGGTTTCGGTAATGTCGCTTCAGCTTTTTGTTATTATAACAACCGCTACAACTGTTCTTTTATCAGTGACAGTATATGAACGAGCAGATGGTAAGAATAAACTGGAAAAGTTTAGTGTAAACCTTGAGGCGATGGTAAACATTAGAACAAAAGAATTACTTAATGAAATCAAAATTCGTCAAAAAACAGAAAAAAAAATAAGAAAAACCATTTACCAACTTCAACAGAGAAACTCAGAAATAGACAATTTTTCTTACAAAGTGTCACATGATCTTCGAGCACCTATTTCATCCATTTTGGGGTTAATAAATATCGCAAAAGCTGATAAAGACCTAGATAATGTACTTAAATGCATCGAAGGTATTGAGATTAGCGCCTTAAAACAGGATGATTTTATTAGAGATATTATTGAATTAACCAATAATGCCAGGGTAAAACCTAAGCCAGAAATTATTGACTTCAAGCGGATTGTTGAGCAGACTTTTGATACCCTAAAACATTCGATGAATAATGATCTTCCCAAACTAAAATTACAGATTAAACAGGAAAAAGATTTTTACTCTGATATAAACCGGGTAAAAATAATCTTTAATAATATTATTACTAATTCAATTCAATACAGCAATCCTGAAAATACCAAAGTCAATATAAATGTAGATGTGATTAATGGTCATGCTAAGATTAGCATACAAGACAACGGTCGGGGTATTGAGAAAAAATACCTGGATGACGTATTTAGAATGTTTTATAGGGCCACAGACCAAAATGCAGGCTCGGGACTAGGCCTGTATATAGTAAAAGAGATAATTGACATACTAAAAGGCAATATCTCATTGGAGTCAGAAATTAATAAAGGCACTTCTTTTATTATTAATCTTCCTGATATGGGGTCTGCTAAATCAAGAAAGCTATTTAATATTTCAGGAATGGAGTAAATGATGGGATGATTGGATCTGTTATTCATGGCTCTGATCCGACCTAAGGAATAGCTTTCATAAAAATTCTATGGCCGTGACCGATAAGTAGGTAAAACCATTTAGGGCAATATTATAATAACCAATTTGGTTAAGTTCTAAGTAATACAGCAATTCAATGGTTAACAAGTTAGAAACATGCCCTTTTGATGTTCCTCGAAGAGCGTCATTCCTGCGCAGGCAGGAATCCCTTTTACAGTAGCAGTCCAAATTTACAGATTCCTGCCTGCGCAGGAATGACGTAGTTTTATGGTGTTGCTATTCGCAGTCATTTTTGCTGTCTTGATTAGAACTTGACCACCAATTTTAACGTTTAAATGCGCATTATATTGGTTTCACCCGTTTTATGCCGCTTAGAATTATCATGTACACTCTAAAAAAATGACAAATAAAAAAAGCATATCAATTAAGATATGCTTTTCTAGTGCAAATAAATGAAAGTGCTTTTAACTAAGAAACTTTAACATTTACCGCATTCAATCCTTTTTGACCTTCTTCAACATCATAGGAAACTTTGTCTCCTTCTCTTATTTCATCAGTCAAGCCATTAACATGGACAAATACATCTTTACTCCCGTCATCAGGGGTGATAAATCCAAATCCTTTGGCATCGTTGAAAAATTTTACCGTTCCGTTATTCATAATTGTATATATATATATTAATGTGCAAATATAGGGCTTTACTATTGATAGTAGCAATTCTCTGGATAGAACTACACGGATTTCTTCATGATCTCAGTTTTTGTGTAGCAATTAGGGTTGTTTATAAATATTTAAACCCCTTTTAGGCAACAGGGGTTGAGGATTTAGTACATTGTATTTCCATTGGCAGATTCTTTAGGAATCTGTTGCATTGAATCCCAATGCTCTATTATTTTGCCATTTTTATCAAATCCGAAAAAATCCATGGTAACATACTCCTCGTTATCTGGCCATTTTTGGTGCGTATGAAGAGCAACCAGGTCGTCCTCCGCCACTGCTCTCATAAATTCGATGCTCTTCTTAGGAAACTCATTTGCCATTTTTTCGAAATAGGCAATAAACGGTTGTTTGCCGTTACCAACCAAAGGGTTATGTTGGGTGTATTCGTCTCCAACATAAAGTTCTACCGCTTTCTTGGGGTTTCCATCATACGACATTCGGTAAAATGCAATGGCATTCTTTTTATTCTCTTCTAAATTTTGATTCATAGAATTATTGTTTGTGTTTTCTCAAAGTGATTATTACGATTCACTCTTGATGATGCTTAGAACTTATTCTTCCTTTTATGCTTAAGTGTACTTTTAATCAGTTTTCCTAAATCTTTCTCCTTCTTTTTTCGTTCTTGGGCATCAGACTCAAAATGCATTTTTTCCTTTTCCATCTTACTAAAATTAGCAAAAGAATCAGCATCTAATTCCTCGTTTTCAATGGCAGCCAAGACGGCACACCCTTTTTCATTGGTGTGTGTGCAATCGCTAAACTTGCAATCTTGAGCAAGGTTCGATATTTCGTCAAAGGTTATTTCAATACCATCCGAAACATCAGTAATGCCAACTTCTCTCATTCCGGGGTTGTCAATCAGTATTCCATTTTCTAACACCATTAATTCTCTGTGGCTGGTAACATGCTTTCCCCGTTCTATACTATCACTAATTTCTCCCGTATCCATCAAATAGGATCCAGCCAAGGTGTTAATAAGTGTTGATTTTCCAACACCTGATGAACCCAATAAACAATACGTGAAGCCCTTAATTAGCGTAGATTTTAGTTCCTCAATCCCCAGATGAGATTGATTGCTTATCGCAAATAGAGGAACATCCTTGATTCTACCCTTAACCTGAATTATCAATTGTTCTAACTCTTGCTCCCCTATTAAATCTACTTTGCTTAAAACAATCAATGGCTCAATTTTAGACGCATTGCATATCATTAAGTAACGTTCTAAGCGATTAATGTTAAAATCTCTATTAACAGATTGAACAATGATCCCAAAATAGATGTTTGTGGCAATGATTTGAGTTTGACCCAATTTACCAACAGCCTTTCGTTCTACGATGGATTTTCGAGGAAGTACCGCATGAATCAGTGCTTTGTCTTCGTCATATTCTGAAATGGAGACCCAATCACCAACCGCTGGTAAATCATTTCTAGTTGATGCTGCAAACCTTAAGTTTCCTATGAGCTCAGCCTCAAAGTCTCCAACATCCGATTTTACTATATACCGGTCTTTATGCTCCGAAATAACCCTTCCAACCTCGAAAGAATCAAGGCCATGTTCTTTTCGGTATTCCTCTAATGCTGTATTGTACCCTAAATCTTCAAGTGTCATCTCTTTTCTCTTTAAACCCTAAAACGAGTTAAAAGCACAAAAGGGTTCTTAACCCTCGCAGGATTTTTTTATTTGAAAAGGCTCATCCAAAGGAGAGGAAGACCAATTAGTATCTCTCAGCGCCCCTTAATGAATAGCTCGTAGGGGTTGTGCGTTTTCTTTCCACCAGATTATTTCGATTTTTCGTATGCCTCAGCCAACCATTTTTTTAGCTCTGTATCCAGCTCCTCCATATTTGATATCCGTACTCTGTGAGTACACATCGTGCCAAATGGGCCTGAGTTTTCGAGGCGTTCTGTTAAATCTTTGCCAACGAGCTTAAGTCCAAGGTCAATTCTTGTTTTAGTTGCAGGTTTAATTAATGCAAACTGTTTTTTTCTAATAATACTAACACTTTCTTTCTTGGGGGTTATAATTACATCTTTTCCAAAATCCTTCACAATTTTTATGAGCTGTTTGTAAATTGGTATAAGTCCCTCTTTTCCTAGATATTGATTGCTTATTAGGTCATCAGACCCTTCTTTTTTATCGTTAGAGAGGGTAACAATTGTGTTTGCGAAACCATGTGTTACTCCATGTTCAGATTTAAGATATTTAACAGCTTCTGAATGCTTAGCGAAAGATTTTGAATTAAGTATTTTTTTCCATTCATCTAATGATTTGCCCGTTTTTTCAGGCATATTATTAATCATCGTTTTTAGCGCTTGATCCATGTTTTCTTGTTTTCAGTTGGCTAGAATGCAGGTCTTTTTAATTCTTATTTTCATCACCGTGCACGTTTAGTTATTTGAGCTTCTTGTTGAAAAAAGCTATCGTTCGATTCCATGAGAGAACAGCAGCCGCCTCATCATACCGAGGTGTTGTATTATTGTGAAACCCGTGATTTACATCCGGGTAAACATAGGCTTCATATTCCTTATTATGTTCTTTTAAACCTGTTTCATAGGCGGGCCAACCTTCACTGATTCTTTTGTCTAAACCTGCATTATGAATCATAAGTGGTGCATTAATCTGCGCTATGTCTTCTTTAGAGGGTTGGCTTCCGTAGTAAGGCACAGCTGCCGAAAGGCCAGACACTTTTACTGCCATCATATTGGATATCCAGCCGCCAAAACAAAAACCGACTACTCCTACTTTTCCAGTACAGTTCTCGTGAGATTTAAGATATTCATAGGCTGCAATAAAATCTTCTAGCATATCATTTCTATCCCGCTTTCTCTGTAATGTTCTGCCATCATCGTCATTACCAGGGTAGCCGCCAAGTGGAGTCAACGCATCTGGAGCTAAGGTAATAAATCCTTCCACTGCCGCTCTACGCCCCACATCTTCAATATATGGATTAAGCCCCCGGTTTTCATGCACAACGACTATGCCTGGCAATTTTTTCTTTGCCTTTTTCGGTTGAGAGAGAAGACCTCTAATTTCTCCGCCTCCTTTGGGAGATTGGTAGGTAATAAACTCTGAAATTATCCTTGGGTCATCTTGGTTTACTAAAATTGAATCAACATAATTGGGCATTATAAAGCTAAGCAATGATGGAACCGTGATGCCCCCTACTGCATACAAGGATAATTTCTTAACAAATTGCCTTCTTTCGATTTTGTTGTGTGCATAATCATCATATAAATCAAACACTTTTTGGTTTATATCTTCCTTTTTCAATTTTTTCATACCTTAAATTTAATTAATTAAATCAAACTCTTGGATACCCAATGTTTAGCTCATGAAAAACAGTTCGTTAAATCTTAGTATGATGATTTATTTTAGACAGGAAAAAGCAGGAATAAACTAAACGTTATTAGAATCAAAAATAAATTTCGTTTCTGTCCAACGTAATTATTAAAATGTAGCCTGGAGGCATAAAAGGGCGTCCACTATGCTCTATATTGGAGGGCTTTTTTCAGCTCACCTTCAAAACGCACTTCATCATCAACATAAAACGCAAGGGTGGTGTAAGTGCTTTTTATCCCGTACAAGCCGTAAAGAGTAGACTCCTTTTTAAGGTTAATCACAACATTATGACTTTCTAAATCACGGAGCGGAGAAAGTTTTCTTATCGAGTTGTTGAATTCAATTGATTTAGTAGTTATTTCAACATTGGAAATATTAGAAAGCAGAATAGTTGACTCACTAAATAATCCATAGCGCAATTTTACTACTCCATTTTCAATGGCTATTGGCCGTTTACTCATGGATCTCATTATTCCAAAAACTTGTATGATGGTATAAATACTTAGTATTGACAATATCCATGCAGCAACTGTACTCCATTTTACCAATAGAAGATGTATGACTGAAGTTTCGATTAGTATTAAAAAAATGAAAACAGATAAGAGTGCTATTGTGCCGCTGCTCTTGTGGTATGAAAATTCATTGCTATTTAATTTTCTTTTTTTCCAATTGAAAAGCCCATAATAAATAACTGCAATTTCTGTGGCAAAGGCACTACTTAATTTTTTAGGAAGGATCTGTGCAGAGGCACTTTTTAAAGAAGAATAGAAATCTAACGTTTCTGCAAAGTCTTTGCTTACCGTTTTATTTAATTGACGTACTTTATAGATGACCAGAAAAAATATGGCGATCTCCACCACCGGCAATACCCAATTCTTTACTTGTGTAAGATAGAATTGAAAGTCTTTTGGAATAATAAAGCTAGCAATTATTATTCCTGCAATGAAAAAGGGGGTGGTTGTAATATTAGGAATTTCGCTTTTACGGATTAATAGGAAATAAATGATTGGAATGATTAGAATTAGATCGAATGTGATTCCAACTGAAAGCTCTTTCGGATACATCAAAAAAATCGAAGATTTTGACAATACAACCATTGCCAGTATTAAAGCCAAGGGAACTCCAAATGTGATTAGATTTCTATTTCGAAGTATTAGCGTATTCATTTTTGTGTTTTTAACTCTTTGCAACAATATTTGTAAAAGGTGCGCTTCTGTAATTATTGATTGATTCCTCGTAATTTCATTTTACAAATAGAATATTAGGCGTGTTGGACGATATGGGTAATAAACAAATGCTTTCTTCCAGTGTAAACCAAAAGAAAGCATTATTACTTAAATCAGTGATAATTAATCAATTGTTTCTTCCAACCATTTAAAAAACTCTGTTTGCCATATAATTCCATTTTGAGCATTTAGCACCCAGTGATTTTCTTTAGGAAAATAAAGTAATTTGCTTTTTATCCCTCTTAACTGAGCCACTTGAAAGGCCTCCAAGCCTTGGCCCGTAGAAATTCTGTAATCTCTACCTCCTTGAATTATTAAAATAGGCGTATTCCATTTAGCCACATGCTGTATAGGGTTAAACTCATTATAACTTTTTGAATCTGGGTTTTCCCAGTAAGCTCCTCCTAAATCTTTGTTTACAAAAAAGAGTTCTTCGGTTGTGCCATACATGCTTCGTGTATTAAAAACACCATCGTGTGCAATAAATGACTTAAATCTATTCTCATGCATTCCTGCTAAATAAAAGGCAGAATAACCGCCATAACTTGCACCTACACAACCTAACTTGTCTGCATCAACGTAGGATTCTTTGCTAATATCATCAATGGCCGATAGGTAGTCTTGCATATTCTGTCCTCCCCAATCTCCACTAATTTGCTCGTTCCACGCATCGCCATAACCTGGCATGCCCCTACGGTTTGGTGCAATTATAATGTAGCCATTGGCTGCCATTAATTGGAAATTCCATCGGAACGAATAAAACTGTGAAAGTGCTGATTGAGGACCGCCTTGGCAATAAAGTAGGGTTGGGTATTTTTTGGAAGCATCAAAATTAGGAGGATAAATAACCCAAGAAAGCATTTCTTTCCCATCCGTGGTGGTGGTCATTCTTTTCTCTACCTTGCTCAATGTAATGCCCGCATAAGCTTCGTCATTTGCGTGCGATAATTGAGCCATTTCACCAGATTTTAGATTAACACTGTAAATCTCTGTGGCATGGTTCATATCTGTTCGAGTTACAATCATAGTACTACCCGATTGACCTACGATGCTTGAAACATTATACTGCCCATGAGTAATTTGGGTTACTATAGCATTGCCTTTTTTAGGAACATTCACTTTAAAAAGGTGGATGGTTCCACTTATTGGAGCTGTAAAATAAATTTCTTTTCCATTCGCACTCCATAAAAAACCGTTTACAGTACCATCCCAGTTTTTTGTTAGGTTAGTTTTTGCTCCCTCTTTTAATACAATCAAATCATTTTTATCGGCTTCATAACCAGCTTCTTCCATTTGCAAATAAGCCATCATGCCGTCTATAGAAAATGCTGGTTGAGTATCATACCCTTTGTTTTCACCCGTAAGGTTGGTGGTGGTTTTAGAGGCTACATCATAGGCATAAATATCAGCATTGGTACTAACAGCGTAAGCTGTCCCATATTCTTTTTTAGTAACATACACCACCTTCGATCCATCGTGGTTCCAAGTGTAATCTTCAGAACCTCCAAATGGCATTTGAGGACAATCATAGGGTTCATCCTGCATAATGTCTGTTTCGGTATTTGCCGCCATATTGGTTAAAACAACATGGCTGTATTTTCCGTCTTCCCAAGTATCCCAATGTCTATAATTTAGGTTATCAAAAATCATCACATTCGATTTTTCAAGTGCTGGATAAAAATCGGTCCCTACCACTGGTTTTAGTTTAACCTCCTTGGTATCTATTCTATATTCTCCTGTAGGAGAAACATTGCTATCTTTAATTAGACTACTATAATCTTCAATTTCAACAGCCTCTCCACCTGTAATGGACATTTTAAATATTTTAGCTGCTTTTGAGTTCGCTTCAACATCGTACTTAGTGCTGTAATAGACAATGTCTTTGCCATCATCCGTTATCCCAACAGGTGATACTCGGTTTAGCTCCCACAACATTTTAGGTGTCATCACTTGGGCTTTTGCCACAACTCCGAGTGCAAAAAAGCCAATTACTAAAACTTTGATTTTCATATTTTTGATATTTAATTATTCCCTCCATAAATGTACACCTGATAGTGCTGGAAGCCAAAAAATGATGCCTCTCAAAACGCAAAAAATGAACAGTTAGTTATACCTGAAATATTGGTTACAACCATCGTAGTCAACTGTACTATTGATTGTTTTAAGGTACGCTATGATGGTTTCTGCCGTGGTTAAGTCTCTAATTTCTGCATCTGCAATGGAAAAATAACTATCATAAACTGCAGGAATGTAATCATTGATGCCAACCGTTAACATTTCTGAGTCCCTGATTTCCTTCCCTCCTTCATCATACATAATTAGCTCACCTCCTGTTTGCTCCAGGGTAATACCTGACACATGCAAACCAGCTCCTGTTAGTATAAAAAAATCTTTTATTTCCTTGGCAGTCATGGTAAAAACCACGCTCCCATTATTAAAAGGGTCCATGTTAAAAATGTCTAGCACAGTTACATCACCTTCATATAAAATGGATCTTATGCCTCCGCCATTTTGAAAAGAAACATCCACTTGCATAAACTCTTTAAATGCAGTAGTATAAAAACAACCCAGTTCATTTTTATCATGAAACGAATTAGCATAACCAACTACTTCTTTAAATTGAGGCGCATTATTATATTCGTCAATTTGCGCTAGTAATTCAGTGTCCTTCTCCTGATAAGTACTCAAGTTAATTAACTCCACTTCATAATCAACTACCTTTTTTGCGTTTATAGTAAGTTCTATTTTTCCTAAATGAGACAAGTAAGTTCCTGCCATTAACATGGGGATGCCATTTACAGCCTCTTGGTTTAGATCGTTGCTATGCCCTCCTATAATTACATCAAAATAAGGGTAATCATTCGCCAAGATTTTATCAGAAAAAGTACCTAAATGAGTTAAGGCGATGTATAAGTCCGACTCTTCTTTTTCTTTAAGATTTATATACTCACCAACTACATCGTAATAATGCTGGAAAGATAATTCTGCCACGCGCCATGGGTGGGTAGAAGGAATAATATCATTAGGCTTTCCGTTGGTTTCTACAAGGCCCAAAACCGTAACTTTAAGATCGCCAATTGCGAGCGTTGTATAAGGTTTAGGTTGAGGAAGAATACTTGATTGTGCATCTACGTTAGCGCACACCCATTCGAATTCGGCTTGTTCGGTGCGCGCTTTTAAGGTTGAAAGACCATAATCAAATTCATGGTTGCCTAATACAGATATATCGAACCCTGTTTTATTCATTATATCAATGATAGGGTATCCCTTTTCGCTGTATTGGTCTACTATTGGGTTGCCCGAAAATATATCCCCTGCACTTGCTAATAACACATTGGTGGTTTCACGCTCGGCATCAACTATATGTTTAATCTTTGCAAAGTTGTTAAGCTGCCCGTGCATATCATTTACAAAAAAAATGGTGAGGTGTTGGCTCTCATCCGGAACTGGTGAATTAGTGGTTTTGTCTGTGCAAGAAACACTACCCATAAATAGGATGGTGATGAGAAAGTAAACTATTCTAGCATGAAAATTTTTCATAAAAGCTTTGTAAATTAAACCCGTTACAAAATAGGCAGGTTCTAATTGCAACACCAAATAACCTCTTTAATACGATTGCCGCAGGGTCTTCTAGTAAATCGATTTAGATGGTTAAAATCTCGTTACTGTTCAGCTACTAAAACATCCTTTTTAGCCACTAAGGATGAAGTCAGAAAGTTTCACTAAGGTTTTAATTCTTCTAATACCTTTATTTAGTGGTTCTTAGACCCTTGGAGTCTTTGTGGCAACTTTTTCCTGCTGAGCACAAAATCTCAATTTATTTCATTAAACTGAATATTTTCAATTCGATACGATTGCCAATCTGTATAATCGAAATGCCACCATTCGAATTTATAAACAGTAAAACCATGAGCTTCCATTTTGCTTCGCAATAAATCTCGAGTCGCTCTTTGGGCTTGGGTTCCTCCTGTATAATCAGGATAAGAACGCTCGGTCATTTCATCGTATTCCCCTGTCATCTGTACTTCTTTGCCCGTGGCAATGTCGTATAGGCTCAAATCGATGGCACAGCCTCGGTTATGACGGGAGCCATCTTCGGGGTTAGCCACAAAGATTTTTTTGTCTGTGGGAGTTATATCCCAAAACACTTTGGTAATGCTCCAAGGTCGGTATCCATCGAAAATAAGGAGTCGATAACCCAGAGGTTCTAGCTCTTTATTAACTTCCACCAAGGCTTGAGCAGCTGGGCGCTGCAAAAAAGCACGGGCTTCGGGGTACACCACTTTGCCCACAAAATTATTGGTAGTAGCATAACGAATGTCGAGCACAAAGTTCGATTCAAGCTTGATCAGCTCCACCAAATCAGACGCTCTGAAATCTCCTTCTTCTACGGGTTGAGCAAAAGATTGAGAGAAGGCTACGAATGATAGAATATAGGTAAGGAAAGTTTTCATGTTGAAAGTTAAGAATAATTTTGTTACCATTTTATTGCAATTTAGAAGCTAAACAGCGGCTTCTCACAACTTTTGTTAAGCCCCTATCTCCCAATTGTCTCTTCGGCATTTAGATTAAAACATAAACCCACGGTTTAGACAGAGCGCTTGACACTTGATCCGTGTCGGTTCCATAAACAATTGCTGATAACAGGCTATGTCTCTTTAAAAAAAACTTGTACTGGTTCCATTTCTTTTTAAAGCTAACCAAGCTACAAATTAGAAAGTTTTAGTAGTAAAAACAAGCCCTTATGATTGACCCAGACTGCTAGTATTCAATGAAGGGATTTTAAATCGTAATAACAACTTTTCCAAGAGCCTTGCCCTCTCCAAGGTATTGCAATGCATCAGCTGTTTGTTCTAATGGAAATACCTTGTCAATAATGGGGTTGAGCTTGCCGGTTTCAACAAGTTCTGCCAAATAGGCTAAATCTTTGTTCGTTTCTTGTGCTAATATTCCCATCTTTTTTTTGTTGAATATAGTAAGAAATGGCGCGAGAAATACTGACTGAAAGATTAAAGGAGTTGGGCCTCCAATCATACGATACATTCCATTAGGTGCTAGCACTTTTTTATAATCGAAAATAGAATGATGACCCACCACATCAAGAATAAGATCGTACTGCAACCCATTTTTAGTAAAGTCTTCCTCTTGGTAATCAATCACATAGTCCGCTCCAAGTGATTTCATTAAATCAAACTTATCAACACTATCGACCCCTGTAATTTCTGCTCCCGCCTTTTTTGCCATTTGAAGGGCAAAGCTTCCAATTCCTCCGCCTGCACCATTAATTAGTACTTTGTCCATTGATTTTACTTTCCCATGATCTCGAATACCTTGCAAAGCCATCACAGCTGCTTGTGGTAATGAAGCTGCCTGTTCAAAAGATACTCCCTTAGGTTTCAAGATTAATTCCTTTTCACGACCAATGGCATACTCCGCAAATCCACCCCATTTACCACCTGATAAATCTCCAAAAACCTGATCTCCCACGTTAAATTGGGTTATTTTCTTGCCAACTTCTTCAACCGTACCAGCCACATCGCAACCGAGGATATTTAGTTTTGGTTTTGAAATACCTCCACCCATAAGGCGCACTAAGAAGGGCGACCCTCTGAGCAAATCCCAATCCCAAGAATTTACAGCCGTAGCATGGACTTTAACAAGCACCTCATTGTCTTTGGGTGAAGGTGTTTCCACTTCTTCCAATTTTAACACATCTGGCGTGCCATATTTGCGGTAAACAACTGCCTTCATTCCTAGTCCGTAATATTTATGACCACTGTACCAATTTTTTCACCTGACTCAACATAGGTATGTGCTTCTGGTATTTTCTCCAATGGGTATCTTCTGTCAATTACCGGTCTTAATTTACCTGCTCCTATAAGATCGGCTAGGTAGATTAAGTCTTCAGGGTGCTCGCCTGCCAATGCAAAGATGAATTTTTTGTTTCCGGTTATTGATCTCCACATTCCTTGGAGCACTTGTTTCACCCATGGTGTAGCTAATATATATCGACCAGTAGGCGTAAGTGATTTCATAGACTTTGAAACGGATCCTTTTCCAGCAATGTCAAAAATGATATCATAGGTTTCACCGTTTTTTGTAAAGTCTTCTTGGGTATAATCAATTACATAATCAGCACCGATTGATGTTAAGGTATCCAACTTTTTAGTGCTGTCAACGGCTGTAACTTCAGCACCAAGGTGTTTCGCAAGCTGTACGGCATACGTACCAAAACAACCACCTGCACCAATAATTAACATCTTTTCACCAGCTTTAATATTGGCTTTGCGAAGATAATGTAGCGCATTTGTGCCTGCGGTAGGAATAGTTGCTGCATCCTCATAACTAATCGCAACCGGTTTTTTTGTCATAAATTTATTGGTTCGTAAACAAGCATACGCTGCATGTGCTCCAAATTTTAGACCTGTTCCGCCAAATACCGGATCACCCACTTTATACTCTTTAACTCCTTCACCAATGGCTTCGATATCTCCTGCAAGCTCAAGTCCAAGAATGTTTTTTTTAGGTTTTATAATACCGATATAGAGTCGGATTGGTAACCAAAAGAGGAAGTGCATATCAAATCTTCTAAGCTCACAATCACCAGGAGTAACGGTGGCAGCCCTTACCTTTACTAGTATTTCATCTTTTTTAGGTACCGGTTTTTCTGCCTCTCCGATCTTAAGTAGATTTGGTGCTCCGTATTTTGTCCACAGTATAGCTTTCATTAAATAAAGATTATTTGTGTAGTTATAACGCAATAACCAGGTTTGCGTTACAAATATAATCAATTATTTGTGTGCAATTAACACATATAAATACAAGTCTCTGTTTGTTAGCACCTTATCTATTATATTTCCAATAGATAATGCGGTCGTGTCCTAATTGTAGAATAATATATTATCTTTATTGCGTGAATGTAACACAAAATATAGAAGTAACTGTTGATGCCATTGTATTTGGATACAGCAAAGAAAAAGGTGTTTCCATTCTCCTTATTAAAAGAAAGTATGACCCCTTCAAAGGTTCGTGGGCAATTCCTGGCGGATTTGTGTTAGAAGAAGAATCGCTAGAAGAGGCCGTAGCTCGTGAATTGCAAGAAGAAACAGGCGTTAAAATTAACTACCTAGAGCAATTATATACCTTTGGTAAGCCTAACAGAGACCCTCGAAAAAGGATAATTTCAGTGGCTTATTTTGGGTTGGTAAAGGCAACTCAGTTTGAAAAACTAAACGCCACTACAGATGCTGAGGATGCTCAGTGGTTTAATTTTAAACAGCTCCCCTCCCTTGCCTTCGATCACCAAAAAATATTGAATGTAGCTATTGAAAGACTAAGAGGAAAAATGGTGTACCAACCCATTGGTTTCGAATTATTAGATAAGCGTTTCCCGTTCTCTGATTTAGAACACCTGTACTCCACGCTCTTAGATAGACCCATTGATAGGCGTAATTTTAGAAAGAAAGTGATGAGCTTAGGAATTCTTGATGAATTAAAAGAAAAATCAAAATCAATCGGAGCTGGGAGACCCGGTAATTTATTTCAATTTAATAAAGTGACTTACTTCCAACTACTGAAAGATGGGATGCATTTTGAAATTTAAGGAAGGGTAGGCACACTAAGTATGCAGCTGTTTTAAAACCCCTGCTGTTTGCAAGCTTATTTTCTCATACCTGCTCGTTGTACAATTTAAAAACTTCTTTTGATTAGTTTATTTACAACGCTTTTTTTAGCCATTCAAACCCTTCCTTTCTATCTTCAAAATTTCTAGTTTCCACACCTAAAGATGCCAGCATTTTATTCACTTTTGAAATAAGATTTTTCATAATGATGTCATCAGAAATAATTTGGGCCTGAATTCTAAGGCCATGATCTACAAGCAAGGGAAACCCTATTTCCTCCATGTATTGCAGTAAACGATGAAATGAACCTCTCAGCCTACTTACATCGGCAAGTGTCCCATGAACCCCATTTGTTTTGGCCGTATTATTCACGGCTTCAATAACTTCTTCAAACAAATCGTATTCAACCAATCCGTTATAAACAACTGATAATATCTTAGGTTCAGGATGAAAATAGATATCGGCCATTTTATTAGTGAAAATTAAAAATTCTGAATTCATGGCAGATTGTATAGTTGAACCAAAAGAAAGCATTTTATTTTCTTTTAGCAACTATGTCCCTTTACTTTACCGCCATGTAGGCATTATTCACGCAAACAAATGATGAACTTAAACCCACAGTTACTCCGCCATTATTTATAAGCTTAGTTTTTCTTAAAATTATGATAATAAAATTACTAATTTTAGCAAAGCATTTTTTGCTGAGATTATCATCTTATTATGGCATTATTTCAAACACCTGTACTTAATAAATACTTAAAATTACAAGATGTACATACTGTTGAAAAAGGCTATAAAAGGTTTAACTCCTACAAATAACAATCTATATGTCCTTTCATTTGTAGATGAGCGTTTATGGTATAGAGAGTATAATGATTATATGAGAATAATAAACGAAGACATAGAGCGTAAATTGAAAAAATAGGATAGAATATTTAGGTTTGGAATTAATGAAATTTGATAAAGAATTTAAAATAGCGATAAGCGAACTGCCATCAGCAGAAAAAGATAGGCTACTACTGCGCTTACTAAAAAAAGATTTAACCTTAGCCAATAGGCTTTATTTCGAATTGGTTAGCTCCCATACAGTAGATGAGTGTAGGTTAATAGTTGAAGAAAAAGTAATGGAAACTGCAACTCATATAAGCAAGGGGTTTTATAGTGCAGGGTATTTAATGATGGATATGCGCTATTTAAGTGGCGAAATAACAGAACATGTAAAAACTACGAAAGATAAATTTGGAGAAGCAAGCCTTAACTTACTAATGCTAAACGAAGTGCTGCGGCTTAATAACACAAAGCTCAGATTTTTACCCAATAGTAAAGTTTACAAACTTTACATTTACATCATTTCGAGGGCGTTTAAAATTTTGATATTAATAAATGCTTTGCACGAAGATTTTCGCATAGAATTTGAAGACAATCTAATTAAGTTAGGAGAACATTTTTCTGATAACAGCCATTTAATGCAAATGGCTATTCATAATGGATTTGACATAAATTGGTTATTAACCGCAGATATTCCAGAGAATATGAATGCTATTCATAAGGAAATTAGACAACAAGGTTTTTTAAAGTAACTAATATGCCCGAAAGTCAAAATATAGAATATAAAGAAAGCTGGCGCGATGAGTACCTTAAATGGATCTGTGGTTTTGCCAATGCCAAAGGAGGTAGAATATACATTGGTAAAAATGATAAGGGCGAAATAGTGGGTGTTGCCAATGCTAAAAAACTACTAGAGGATATACCCAACAAAACAAGGGATATACTGGGTGTAATTATTGATGTAAACCTACATACAACCACCCAAGGAGATTATTTAGAACTTATTATTGAAGATTATCCTTACCCCGTAAATTATAAAGGGCAATACCATTACCGTAGTGGCAGCACTAAACAAGAGCTAAAAGGTGCAGTCTTGGATAAGTTTATGCTTCAGAAAAAAGGGAAGAAATGGGATGGCGTTCCTTTGCCTAATGTTTCAATTACCGATTTGCAAACAGATTCCTTCGATTTTTTTAGAAGTCGTGCCCTAAAAAGTAAACGGATTAAAGAAGAGGTTTTAACCGATAGCGATGAGCACTTAATCGAAAATTTACAACTTAAAGAGGGTGCCTATTTAAAAAGTGCTGCTGTTTTATTATTTCATCCTAAGCCAGAAATTTTTGTGCCTGGGGCTTATATTAAAATTGGTTTTTTTGAGTCAGATTCTGCGCTTATTTATCAAGATGAAGTGCACGGCAATTTATTTGAACAAATTGAAAAAACAACGGATTTATTATTTAGGGCCTGCTGAAAAAGTCACAAGTGCGATATATTCATTATTGACAAATAAAGTTGTATGCTAATACTACGAAATGCAGTCAATGAAGAAGATGTTGTGCTTGTGGCTAGCCCATTTTTAAAGAAACTGGTTTTCTTTAAAAAGCAGGTGCAAGCGTTTTTGCAACATATTCCAAAATCCTTTGCACTTAGATCTCAATATATTTGTGTTAATAATTGAATAACAATAAGTTTTAGGCGTTTTTAAGCAGACCCTATTTACCAAATACATAAAAGCAACCATTACTTACGAGGGGTTGCAGCGTATCGAAACCTATGAATACCCCAAAGAGGCGTTAAGAGAAGCATTGCTAAATGCTATTTCACACAAAGATTATTCGGGAGGGGCTCCTATTCAAATAAGCGTTTATAAAGATAAAATAATGATTTGGAACGAAGGTCAGCTTCCTGAAAACTGGACAATTGAAAGTTTACTTAAAAAGCACCCTTCCAAACCTTATAATCCTGATATAGCCAATGCTTTTTTTAGAAGTGGTTATATAGAATCGTGGGGAAGAGGCACTATAAAAATTATAGAAATATGTAAAGAGGCAGGCTTGCCAACTCCCTTGTATTATTATGAATCGTCTGGGTTTTGGGTAGAGTTTAGAAAACACATTTATAATGAATCTTCTTTGCAAGAACGTGGACTAAATGACAGGCAGATTAAGGGTGTTCTTTATGCCAAAGAGAAAGGCAAAATTACAAATGGTGAATACCAAGAGATAAATGATATAGGCAAAACAACTGCTACCCAAGAATTATCAGAATTGGTAAAATTCGAACTTCTGAGTGCGCCAGAGGCCAAAGGTAGAGGAGCAAAGTATGAGATTAAATAATTGGCCAGTAATTACCTGCACATTAATTGCACAATTGCCAAGTCAGTTAACCAAACTAACAGCGGTTTTGTTACTCCCAATGTGCATATAAAGCACTATCCTAAACAAAGCAATGGCCGCAAGTGGTTTAGAGGAAAAATAAACCCAAGAATACTAATTGAACCCAAGTAGTCGCATTTTTGATTTGCCGTGCCTTCGGCAAGCAGGTGTATCAAATCAATATTCACCTTCAAATTAACAATTTCGTGAAAATAGTAATTGATAAGCGCCAAGTTCTCGATCTTTCCATTGGGATAAAGCACTTGTTGCCTCCAAAGCATTTAATCCCACTCCTCAGTATATTGAGTGATTTATATGTAGTAGTTTTATAAATTATTTTTTTGCAAAAAACTTGTCCAATGACAACTATTCTACTTTTATCAGCCCTCATCATAGGCTTTGCATTTGGAAGTGTTTCGGTAAAAGGCCAGTTCTGTATGAATTCTGGCTTTTCAAATGTGATTCGGAAAAATGATTTCACAAAACTCAAAAGTTTTATAGCGGCAATCCTTATTCAAATGATGGTGCTGCCGTTTTTGTTTACGGTGTTATATACAAATGAAACAACATATCATCTCGTTTCTAATATAGGTTTACCTCCCCTTTTTCTTGTTGCTAGTGCCTTAGGAGGATTTTTATTTGGCATTTTTATGTATTTTTCAGGAGGTTGTGGCGCTGGGATATTCTTCAAGCTTGGCGAGAAAAAAGGAGATGCCCTTTTTGCGATTATTGGGTTCGTTATTGGTGTTTATATCACAGAAAAAGGCGTGCTAAGTTTTATTAAATCTACGGCCCAATCTTGGCTGGTGTATAACCAGCAGCCGATCTGGCAGTACAATTCACCGATAATAGCTGCGATTGCTGTTATTATACTTTCAGGAGGTGGGCTGTTTCTGCTTTTTAGAAGCAAAGACGAGGTGCCAGGTGGTGCCCAATGGGGGTGGAAGAAAACAGGGGTTGCCATTGGGATCATTGGTATCGTAGGTTGGGTTTCTGCTTTGGGTGCCCACATGACCTATGGTTTAAATATAATGGCAGGAGCCATTGACATGGTTGATCTAAATTACACCTGGCCATTGATGTTTGTTATTGGCATTCCGCTGGGCGCATTTTGGGTTGCTCGAAATACTGACAGAAAGTTTACGCTCCCCAAAGGCGTTGTTATTTCCAAGCGATTAGCAGGTGGTTTTGGCTTGGGGGTTTCAGGCAGTATTGCAGCAGGTTGCACGGTGGGTCATGGGCTCACCTTTACCCCTTTGCTTGCGGTTGGAAGCTTTGTGGCTATTCTTTTTATCTTTATTGGAAGTGGGCTGGTTGGGTATTTGACAAGAAGTTAAATCAGGTCAATCCCATTCAACTTTCCTTTTCAAGATTGGTTTCGTTCTTATCACCAACCCACAATGGGCAAATTTTTGAGCGGAACATAAAGAGCCACTAAATCTGACAAATAAAAGAATTTCTTGAAACCAACTATCCCCAGGGCAGAACCACAGGGGTATTTAGCTGGTTTCATTTTGACCAGATGGTCAAAAACCGAAATTCCTTTATTTGGGATCCTGAAACAAGTTCAGGATGACATTTTCGGTGACTCCGAGGCAGAGCCTCGGAGAATTCATTAGATTAAATGACCCTTTAAAACTTTAGGCGACTGAGCTGCTTGCTAATTAAGCTTAAATTTCTCTACTTTATTTGATATGGGCTCCAAGCTTTGCAAGTAAGCAAAAATTGCTTTTAGGTCATCTTCTTCCATAGAAGAATACATAATCCAAGGCATTATGGTCATAAAATCACCCGGTTTTACCGATGGCAGCACATAACTGCTGTCTTGGTATTGTTTAAAGCGTTGCACAAAAACAGTTTCGTTCCAATTACCTAGCCCGGTTTCTTTATCCGGTGTAAGGTTGGGTGTAGTTAAAGTAGCTCCAGGCATTAAAAACTTACGGCCACCTGCCAGAAAGTGGGTCATATCGTATTCGCCTGCTTCAAAAGGCGTGTGGCAATCACCGCAGCTCGCCAAAGTGGTAAGGTATTTACCATAAGCTACTTTATCTGATTTATCAGGCATCGTTGTGAAACTTGCCTCCTTGGGTATGGTGTTAATGATAAAATTCATTGGAACATCAGAAACAGCGGGTGGTGGTGTGTATTCAATGGGTTCGAGAGACCTTAAATAAGCGATAATATCATAAATGTCCTTTTTATCAGCCCTTCCATAATTAGGATGGGGCATAATTGGAAAGAGCGCATTCCCTTCTTTGCTCACACCTGTAGTAATGGCTCTAAAAATTTCTCCATCGGTCCAATCTTTAAGGCCATAAGGTGTAAGGTTTTTAGAATAATACACGCCAAGTAGTCCCATTTCTTGATTAAACTCTTCGCCTCCTCTGCCTAAAGTGCCAGGGGTAGGTGGCCCTGTAAATAAACTCCAATCTCTTACCGAGTGGCAGTCCATACAAACGGCAACACTATTGGCTAGATAGCGGCCACGTTCTACATTAATAGGTTCTTTAGGAACCTCAAGGTTAGGCGCATCGCCCACATTAGGCAACATAAATTTTACATAAGAAAGGGAACTTAGTACAATTAGTACTATTATCCCCCCAAGGATTAATAGGATTTTTTTCATAGTAGTTAGGTTGTTAAATCACAATTTAGTGTTTAACCAATTAAAAATCAACTAGTTGATTTTTTTTCTTCCAGAAAACTAGTATTGTTTTATAACTTCGTAAACTCATAAAATGATTCAGATGACAGTAGATCAATACATTCTCAATAAAAATGCTTGGCAAGCCGAACTTGGAATGCTTAGAAAATTAGTGCTCAAAACCGGATTAGAGGAAAACATCAAATGGGGTGCACCTGTGTATTCCTTGCAAGGTAAAAACGTGGTGGGCTTAGTAGCCTTTAAAGCTTATGTTGGTTTGTGGTTTTATCAAGGGGTGTTTCTAAAAGACAACCACAACGTATTAGTTAATGCGCAAGAAGGAAAAACGCAAGCGATGCGACATTGGCGGTTTAAATCGATTGATGAAATGGATGCGGTTTTAATTAATGCGTATTTAAAAGAGGCGATAAAAAACCAAGAACAAGGTAAGGAAATCAAACCACAAAAAAAGCCTTTGCTTATTCCTAAGGAATTACAATCAGCCTTGAATAATGATGTTCCTTTAGCCGAATCGTTTGAGGCTTTAAGTCGTGGTAAGAAAAGAGATTATGCCGAATACATAGCCGAAGCTAAACGACAAGAAACAAAACAGACAAGACTGGCTAAAATTATTCCAATGATAAGCCAGGGCATTGGATTGCACGATAAATATAAAAAATAACGATTAATATTCTTCCCACCATCTGGCTGTTGGGAAAACTGCTGCTCCAACAATCACGGGTTCCCCAATTTTGGGAGTAGTAACTTGCTGGTTCAGTTTTAAAGCTGCTGCTGTAACCCGTTCCGCTGGATCGGTCCAATCATGGAAAGCCAGTGTAAACGCACCCCAATGAATGGGCATAAAAAGCTTACTTTGTAGATCCACAGCTGCTTGAGCTGTTTCTTCTGGCATCATATGAATGGCGTGCCAATCCTGGTTATACTGTCCACATTCCATCATCGAAATATCGAAAGGGCCATATTTGTCTCCTATTTCTTTAAAATGAGCACCGTATCCTCCGTCTCCACTAAAATAGATGTTTTTATTGGCTCCCTTAATTACCCAGGACGACCACAAGGTAGTATTTCGATCTGTAATTCCCCTGCCCGAAAAATGTCTTGCAGGTGTGCATACTAGTTCGATTTGATCAAACATGATTGTTTCCCACCAATCAAGCTGATGCACATTTTCTTTAGGTACTCCCCAACTAATCAAATGATTGCCTACTCCTAGTGGTGTATAAAATTGCCCTACTTTATCTTTCAGCTTTTGAATAGAACCGTAATCTAGGTGGTCATAATGATCATGCGAGAATATAACCGCATCAATAAAGGGTAGTTTTTCTATGGCGATAGGCAATTCCTTAGAGTATCGTTTACCTGCAAACATTGGAACCGGGGATGGGCTTTCACCAAACATTGGATCAAGAAGAACCTTTTTGCCATCAAGCTCTAACAAAAATGCAGAGTGTCCAAACCAAGTTAATTGTGTAATGTTGGTTTCGTGGTTTACAATTTCCAGTGAATCAATTTTATCAACAGGGATATTAACCTTTGGTGTTCGATTAGGTTGTGGATTAAGCAATTTTTTGATCATCGGGAAAAACTTAACCTCCATCTCTGTAAGTGTCTGGTTAATAAACTTTCCATTTTTGTAATGATCGGTTTTAGCATAAGCTAACTTCTGCTCTTTGCTAGGGCTTTTGCCAAACTGGGGACTTAATTTTATAAAAAGCGCACCTCCAATGAGCGTAACGATAATTATTCCGGCTATGGTAATTCCAATCACTTTGAATATGGTCTTTAATATTTGCACAATGAATTATGATATCTTCGATTTAAATTAGAGTCGTAACGGTTATATAAATATTGCCTTCAAATGACAATCATTTGAAAACACTGCTGCCAGTTGTTTGTTTTCGCTCGACTACCCAATGACCGGGCTGGTATCTGAATCCATTACCAAAACGAGTGATTTTTTAACCCCAATTCACAGTAGTTAATAAAGTTTGTAACCTCTTATTTCCTAAAAATTTAGAAAGGCAATTATATTCATTTGGTCTCTGCTGCCTTCCGTAAATATTTGGTTCATATAACCCACCTCGAACCTTAAAAGGCCAGATGCTTTATAGCCTAAGCCCCCATAAACCCTGTTCCTATCAAAAATAGTTGTTTCTGTGTTTATAAATATTTCATTATAGGCTGAAACATACATGGTTTTGTCAACTAGGGTTGGGTTATTGAGAGGAATATTGATTGCTAAGAAATAGCGAAAACGGAGTTTAAAGTCATCTGCCAAAAACCGCTGCTCAAATCGATACCTATGCTGTATCTTCACTCTGTTAAATTTTTGTTTGGTGATAAACTGCTGGTAAACTCGATGCTCCAATGTTATCACCTTTTCACTAGAACCAATAACGTAATTATCGCTTATGATATAGCCATAACCAAGTAGCAAGTTATTATTGTTTTCAGTTAGGTTATAGCCCAGCCCTGTTCTTAATAATAATTGTTCGAGGTCGCCTACTGCATTATAGTTTCTATATTGCACTTCGCTATGCCAATTTAATTTAGGGCTAATTTGTTTGTTGCCAAAATAAATTAGCCAATTGCCCAAGTTGCTATCCTGGCCATACGCATAAAACGGAAAAGAGAGAATGACTATAGTCAATAACTTATTAAGTTTCATACCTATGAATTAGACTTTTAAAAATCCTCCCTTTATTATTCTATAAAAACTCAACCTTTCCACTTGAAACACTGTACATCGCCCCTACAATTTCAATTTCGCCATTTTCTTCCATTTCTTCCAAAATAGGGCTCTTTCTCCTTATTTGAGAAATCGAAAGTCGAACATTGGTTACTGCTACTTCTTCTATAGCGCTGTCATCCATTGGTTTATTACTGCCATTTACCAATTTAACCGCTGGCTTAATTTTTTCTAATAAAGAGGTAATATTGCCTAGCTCTACATTATTACAAGCGGCTGTTACGGCTCCACATTTTGTGTGGCCCATAACCACCACTATTTTAGATCCTGCCACTTTGCACCCGTACTCCATTGAACCAAGAACATCTTCATTAATAATATTGCCCGCCACCCGTACGCTAAATATATCGCCAATTCCTTGATCAAAAACCAGCTCTGCAGGCACGCGAGAATCTATACAACTTAGAACCACCGCAAATGGAAACTGCCCTGTGCTTGTTTCTAACATTTGCGCTTGCAGGTTTCTTTGCGCTTTTACATTTTGAACAAATCGCTCATTCCCTTCTGCCAAAATTCTGTGTGCATCAGCGGAAGTTAAGTTTCCTTGAATTTCTTTTGTTTGTGTTCTCATATTTAAAATTTAAGATATACTCCCCATAATTAACGTGGGTATTCGTGCATTGTTTATTACTTCACTTGTGATATTCGGTCTGTTAAATAGTTTATTAAAAAAAGACTTGTTAGTTGATTTTCTGCCAATGCAAACAAGGTCTATTTTTTCCTTAGAAATATGATTTATTATGCTTCTGGTTAATGAAAAGCTCTGAGTATTTTGAATACAAATTTTGTGAGGTTCATCTACTATTCGGTGTCCGTTTTTAGCAAAATTAAATTCTTCTGATGCGTTCTTTCTTTTGCTTACAAAAATTTTTAATGGCTTTCTGGTTTTACTATTTAACCAGAACAAAATATTAGAACTATCATCAATTAAAATCTTTGAATTACATGCAACAGAAATATTGGTTGATTTGTTAAATTTAAAATCGTTTCCAATAATTAGTACATTATGTATATTCTCATAAACTAAATAATTAGCAATATTGCCTAATTTGTTTTGTCCGTAATTACTTTTCCCTATAACAATTAAACTCGGCTTATACTTTGCTAAGTAAAGTTTTATTTGAGTAAAAACATCTCCAACGGTGTTTATGTATTCCACAGCAACTCCTTCTGATTCAATCATTTCTACAATTGATTTAAACTGCACCTCTTTTTGTCTTGCGGCAATATCAATTGCCCTTAAAGCAACAGAAGGGTTATCGGTTTTTCTGAAATCTCTAGAAGTTGCAACATGGAGTAATACTAATTTAGACTTAATTGCTTTTGCCATAGATATGGCATATTTCAATGCCTTATAGGAGCCTTTTGAAAAGTCTATTAATACTAAAAACTGTTGTTTTGAGTTTACATTATTATTATCCATAAGCTTCTACTGGCAGGGGTCGTATTCACTCTAATAATCTGCCGTTTGTTCTTCTCCTCTATTTATAAGGTTCACTTTTATATCCTTGTTTACTGCTGTTTTTTCAAAGTTGTCAATAATTTCAAGTACATCATAATCTATACTTACCGACTTACTCATATCTATTGTTAAGTGCGTTTCATCTGGTAGTTTATTTAGTTCTTTTAGAATTGCTCCCTTGTTTAAGAAGCTTACTTCTTCGGCCAACGTCATTTTAACTTTATGGTGCCCATTATCCACAATTTTGGTGTGCAAAAAGTGAGAGTTTTTAATGCTGTTCCTAAGCATAATTAGTATTCCTACACTTAAGCCTATCGAAATTCCAATCAATAAATCAGTAAATACGATCCCAATAATGGTTATAATAAAGGGCACAAACTGGGTCTTCCCAAGCGTAAACATTTGCTTAAACAAACTTGGCTTCGCCAATTTGTACCCTACAATAAGCAGAACACTCGCCAGCACTGCCAGCGGAATCATGTTTAAGACAAACGGTATAGAAACAACAGATATTAATAAAAATATAGCGTGCAAAATAGCCGATAGTTTAGTTTGCCCACCCGATTGTACATTAGCCGAACTACGAACAATAACTTGTGTAATTGGGAGGCCTCCGATCAAACCAGAAATGATATTACCTGTACCTTGCGCCATTAATTCTCTATTTGCGTTGGTCGTTCTTTTAAGTGGATCTAGCTTATCGGTAGCTTCTACGCTTAATAAGGTTTCTAAACTTGCTACTATCGCTAAAGTTATGCCCACTACCCATACCTCGCTGTTTAGAATGTGGCTAAAATCAGGAAATGTAAAAAGTGAAATGAATCCTGAAAAGTTTTCTGGGGTTGGTACACTTACCAAGTGTTTGCTTTCTATGGCATAAGCAGGAAAATAATTTGCTGATACAATATGGTATAAAATACCAAAAGCAACGGCTACAAATGGCCCTTGTATTAGGTTAAATATTTTATGCTTTTTAGCCAGAATATTTTCCCAGAACAGCATTATTAATAAGGATGCAACACTTACAATAACAGCTCCTGGAGAAATAAAATCCATCATTTTAATCAGCTCAGAAAACGTGTTCTCACCATCTGGTTGAAAAAACGATAAATCGCCTTCATAATCAGCATCGTAACCGAATGCATGGGGTATCTGCTTTAAAAAGATAATAATACCTATACCTGCCAACATCCCTTTAATAACTGCTGAAGGGAAATAATAGGCAACTGTACCTCCTTTTATAAAACCTAGTACAATCTGTAGTACACCGGCAATAACTACTGCTACCAGAAATATTTCAAATGCTCCTAATGATTGTATCGAGTTAAGAACTATAACTGCAAGGCCAGCAGCTGGCCCACTAACTCCTAACGAAGAGTTGCTCAAGCTCCCGACCACAATGCCCCCCACAATACCAGCTATTATACCTGAAAACAAAGAGGCACCACTTGCCAAGGCAATACCCAAGCACAAGGGTAAGGCAACAAAAAACACTACAATACTTGCAGGTAGGTCTTTTTTAACATTGCTAAAAAGTCCTGTTTTATTATTTTTATCTATCATTTTAGAAATTAATTTCTGCAATGATATACTTACAGTATTAGAACGAACTTAAAATGAGATTAGAATGAGATTAGAATTTAGTAAGGTTGTTATCTTGTCCTCATTTGGTTCTGTTTTAGATCTTTTCTTAGCCTTGTTTCTTGGTTTAGTGGAGAAAAAGTAGCCACAACGAACGTCTTTCTTTGGGGTTAACTTGGCTGTAAAAACGTGCTGGTTTTTATGCGTTCTTTAAAGGGAGCACGACCTTAACCTCTGTGCCGTTGCCCAAGTCTGATTGAATAGTGAGCTCACCCTTATGAAGACTTATGATTTTATCTGTTAAAGAAAGCCCTATTCCAGACCCTTTGATATTGAACGTGTTATCTCCTCTATAAAAAGGTTCCTTTATTTTTTCTATATCTTCTTTAGAAATCCCTTGGCCTTTATCAACGATTGTGAGTTTTAAAGAATTGTCTTCCCTAGCCAAAATCACCTTAACCTCTTGATTATCAGAAAACTTGCAAGCATTATCAAAAAGGTTAATTAAAGCAGCTTTTAATAGATTTTGATTTGCCAAAATGGTAGATTTAGTGGCATTATTGCTCACCAAAATTCGAATTCTATTTTCTGGATTAACAAAATCAAAACTTGTTTTAACTTCCTCCATAAAAACACCAAACTCGATGGTTTCAAATAGAACTCCTTCTTCATTTGCCGTTACTTTAGATAGTTGAAGAAGATTATTTACGGTAGAGCTTAGCATTTCAGATTCGCTGAGAATCGCTTTTAACGATTCTGCATATTCTGCACAGTCCCTAGGTTTACTCAACGAAACTTCTGCCTCTCCCATAATGGCAGTTAGGGGGTTTCTTATTTCGTGAGAAGCGTTTGAGATAAATGATTTGTGTGCATCAAATGACATCTCAAGCCTATCTAGTAAATTATTAAAGGCTATTGCAAGTTTGCCTATTTCATCTTCCGAATTAATAACTTCTAACCTTTGGTGCAAATTAGACGCACTAATGGCATTCGCATGAAGAATTTTCTGGGTGAGAGGGAGAAGTGCTTTTTTTGTGATTAAAAAGCTCCCGATCAATATTAAAGGGATCCCTATTAGAATGAGAATGAAAACACTTACCCTTAGAAAAGATAAGATTTGAAGCCCTGCTTGATCAACTGCCGTGACGATAATTAGATAATTCTTTCCCTTTATTTTAAATACCTTGCTCAAGCCTTGAGTGTCAGCTTCTTCAAAATACAAATTATCATTATTTAGTATCTCTACTTTTGTTTTGGGTAAATAACTAAACTTAAATAAAGGTATAATTCCCTCCTTAATTTCTATTACTTCTTCTGTTTCTTTGGGTAAAGTATTTAAAAATTGAGATCTAATTTTTTCATACTCCTCCGGGCTAAAGGTCTCCTTTTCTAGGAATATTTTTTCTGTTATATCCACCCGTTCGGCCAGTCTTTCTTTAAACTCATTGCTTCTTTGGTTGGATACAAACCAATAAACAGCGATTCCAAATATTATGAAAGTAGCGCTCGCTATAAAAGAAAATAAGAGTGATAATCGTGTGCTAATTTTCATCGCTTAATCTTTTAGAATATAACCCATTCCTATCACAGTTTCTATTAGCTTAGAAGAAAACCCTTTCTCAATTTTTTTTCTCAAATAGTTTATGTAAACATCAATAACATTGGTGCCTAAGTCAAAATCAACTTCCCACACATTTTCCAATATATCAGTTCTTGATACTATTCTATTCTTATGACTTAATAAATGTTTTAACAGTTTAAATTCTCTGGCAGTAAGTTTGATCTCTTTGCTGTTTCTAGTAACCGCTTTCGTCACCAGGTTCATCTCAAGGTCTTTTGCTATCAGCAACTCCTCTTTATGGTTTTTCTTAACTGTGTTTCTTCGGTTTAGTGCATTTACACGTGCTAATAACTCTTTAAACTTAAAAGGCTTTGTTAAATAATCATCTGCACCCGTTTCTAAACCTGTTACAATATCTTCTGTGGTACCTAGTGCGGTTAGCATTAAAATAGGAGTGCTTATTTGGTGGTGACCTTTTAGCTTTTCGCAAACTTCAATGCCGTTCATAACTGGCATTACCACATCTAAAATTATTACATCGAAACTGTGTTTTATCGCTAATTTAAGGCCAGAATTACCGTCAAACGCCTGAACAACTTCCTCGCCTTGCTCTTCAAGACCTTTCTTTATAAAAGAAGAAACCCTTACCTCATCCTCGATTAGCAAAATTTTCATGTAGCAAAGAAAGCGGATAAATCTGTTTAAAAGCAATTAATCAATTCACTTGCCATGAGTCCATTGGTGTTTCAATTGTCTTTTGCTGGATCTAACTTGAAATTTATCTATCTATATTGGTTCCGAATAAGTTTTATTTAAGTAAAACCATTTCATAATATCAAATTAATAATCTAATTTGAGGTTGAAATAATTTAAAAATTATGTTTACAGATTTTCCAGGTTGGTGGGAAGCCCTAGAGCTCCTAGAAAAGATATATTGGGGGATAGCAATTCCCTTTACAATATTCTTTATCCTTCAAATGCTGCTAACTTTTTTTGGTGGAGATGTACCAGAAGATGGTGGAGCAGACATTGATGTAGAAATGGACGATGGCATTGGTTTTCAATTTTTTACACTAAAAAATTTAGTTGCCTTTTTTACCATATTTGCTTGGGCAGGGATTGCATGTTTAGATTCAGGGTTAAGCAATGGAATCTCCATCATAATTTCTTTTATCTCTGGTGTTGCCATGATGGGTATTATGGGAAGTATTTTCTACTTTCTTGGTAAAGCTACTGAAAGTGGTACATTAAAAATGACAAACGCCATTGGTGCAGTAGGTGAAGTTTATATGGAAATAAAAGCTAAAAGAGGCAATATGGGAAAGGTTCAGGTGCAAGTTCAAGGTACATTAAGAACCCTTGAAGCCATCACTGATGATGACGAAGATCTTAACCAAGGACATATTGTAACTGTATCTGACATTGCCAATAATAATATTTTAATTGTAACAAAAAGTATATCATCATGAGTGAATTTTTCCTGTTTGTATTTGCGCTGGCTGCGCTATTTGTCTTTGTTATTTTAGTAACATTTTTTAAACGCTATAAACGTTGCCCTTCTGATCGGATTTTGGTGGTGTATGGTAAAGTCGGTGGGGGTTCTGCCAATTGTATTCATGGTGGGGCTGCTTTTATTTGGCCTGTTTTTCAAGATTATGAATTTCTTGACCTTACACCAACCTCCATTGAAGTTATGCTTACCAATGCCCTAAGTAGGCAAAACATTCGGGTGGATGTTCCTTCTCGATTTACGGTTGGTATTTCTACCGAGCCCGGTGTAATGAATAATGCAGCAGAACGACTTTTGGGCTTAACACAAGATCATATCCACGACTTGGCCAAGGATATTATTTTTGGTCAGCTACGATTGGTGGTGGCCACCATGGACATTGAAGAAATTAATAGTAACCGTGATAAATTTTTAGCCAATGTGGCTTCCAATGTGGAACAAGAGCTGAAAAAAATCGGGTTAAAGCTGATAAATGTAAACGTTACTGATATTAAAGATGAATCAGGCTATATTGAAGCCTTGGGTAAAGAAGCCGCAGCAAAAGCCATAAATGATGCGAAAAAATCAGTAGCTGAAAAAGACAGGGATGGAGCCATTGGAGAGGCCAATGCCCACCAAGACCAACGAGTGCAAGTGGCTGATGCTAATGCAAGAGCAGTAGAAGGTGAAAACACAGCTAAAATTGTGGTGGCCAAATCCGATGCGTTAAGAATAGAAAAAGAAGCGGAAGCGCAGCGTATTGCTACCGCAGCAGAAAAAGTACAAAGTGCAAAAGCACTGGAAGAAGCCTACGCGGCAGAGCAAATTGCCGAATTGGCAAGAGCAACAAGGGATAAAGCGGAGCAATCTGCAAATGTGGTAGTACCTGCTCAGATAGATAAAGAAAGAGTAGAAATTGCTGCCGAAGCCGAGGCTGAAATGATTCGAAGAAAAGCAAAAGGAGAGGCCGATGCTATTCTGTTTAAAAAACAAGCGGAGGCTCAAGGTTTATACGAAGTATTAACCAAGCAAGCAGCAGGGCTTAAGCAAATTGTAAGTGCCGCTGGTAACGATTCTAAAGATGCTGTTCTATTATTGGTAGCTGATAAATTGCCTGAATTAGTGAGGTTACAAGCAGAGGCAATCAAAAATATTAAAATTGATAAAGTTACTGTTTGGGATGGTGGTAGCGGAAGCGGTGCAGGAGACAAAACCTCCACCGCTAATTTTATATCAGGCCTTTATAAATCGGTGCCTCCATTGCAAGAAATGTTCACCATGGCGGGTATGGATTTACCTGATTACCTAAAAGGAAAGTCATCTGAAGAAATTAAGGCAATTGCCCAAGAGGTGAAGAAAAAAGAAACAGCAACTAAACCCGCTCCTAAAAAGGACACTAAGAAAAGTGCTGGAGATAGCTCCAAAAAATAAGTAGAGTTTGATTTAGTTGGTAAAAAGGTGGGTTATGAGGGATAGACAGATGTTGTAAGTAATGCAAAAAACAAACGCATTATGAAATAATTTATGCACTTTCAACCCCACTAAGTTAACGACTATGGTGAGGACACGAACCAAGGAATTTAATTTTAGAAATCGGTCTTGGCTCGTTGGTTACAGAAAGCAAGGTGCTATTTATTCCTACGCTTATTATCAAGGGCATTGTAGCCAATTTTAACAGCTATGTTTATAAAACACGTTTTTTTTCGATCTAGAAAGCTACCTTTAGTTTGCAAACGTATAGGTGTTTATTTAAATTGAAACAATGAAATTTACAATTGTGGTTATAATATTGGTTTTAGGAGTTGCTTCTCTTTCATTCACTAATGGTGCTGTTGTGATAATAGAGCCAATGGAATCTGTAACTTCATCAAGAATAGAAACTTTTTCATTTTCTTCAAATGGAACGATTACAAAAGGGAAAATATTTTTGCCGGCCTCTTATGAAACTAATAAAAATCTACCGGCTATCTATTTAATAGATTATACTGAACAGCATTTTAAAGTTGCTGTTGATGAATTTGAGAAGGTAATTGATGGTGTGCAACAGATCCAAGAGTTTGATGCAATAGTTGTTAGTCTAGAAAACATTCCAGATATTGATGTTGAACCGGAAACATATCAGGATCAGTATGAAGTTTTTAAAAATATGGCTTCTTATGTTAACAGTAAATACACAAACAATTTTTCCAGAACATTTATTGGGAAAGGAAGTGAATCAGGCATAGTACTGATGACTCTTTTTCTCGAAAATCCATTAACGTCTGTATTTGATAATTTTATTGTTACAGACCCCTCACCCAAATACGCATCAGCCGTTATAAACGTAATTGAAAAAAATAATATTCCAAAAAATAAATTGAATAAGAAACTCCATTTTTCTTTTTCAACAAGTAATGATCGTGCAAAATGCACTGAACTAATCAACTTGATTAAGGAAGCCCAATATCCATGGTTGCAGTTTGAATCAATTGAATATGCGAATAGTGATTTTGAAAACACTTATCCAATCTCTTTTGCGGCAGGTATAAAATACATTTTTTATAAATAATGAGATTTCATAGAATCTAAACTGGTTAGAACTAAAAATATAGTGCATTTGGAAGATAGTAGCTTTAACTCAATATAGTTATAAATTGAAATTTATATAAAGCAAAATTAGGATAAGAAGTACGGCTCATTAACTAATGAAATGATTTTTCAAACCAATTGGCTATGCTAGGTACAAAGCTCGGTTCAATCTTATGCCCGCCTTCAAAAATGATAAGTTTATTATTATCTCCGCCAATAGAATTAAAAAGCTGGGTGGCTGTTTTAGGCGTATAATAGCCATCGCGATCACCCATAAGCATAAGAAATGGTTTGGTTTTTATTTGAGGAGTAAAATTATAGGCGTTTACTGCACTGTATTGGTTGCCATATACTACTGCAACTCCGGTAACGGCCGTTTTTACCCTATCATCTAACCCTGCCAAAATAAAGGTGACTTCTCCACCCATACTCAAACCATACACGCCTACTTTTTGGATGTTGATTTGATCTTGAGTTTCCAAATAATCCAACCCTCTCATATAATCTAGCACGGTTTGTTTTATCAGGCCTTGAATTGTATGCATAAGGTTGGCTTTACGTAGGGATAACGGGTCTGGAAAAATCGCAGGGTTGGCGGCTCTACCTCCGTGCATAGCAGCATCAATTGTGAATACAGCAAAGCCTTTGGCTATTAATGCTTCGGTAGTTTCAATGCCATTTGGCCAATTGTCTTTACCCCACCACCGTTCTTTCGAACCACCCATACCATCAATTAATAAAACTAAAGGAAAAGGGCCTTTTCCTTTTATTGGAATTGCCAAATAAGCTCCAACTCTTTCTTTTACGCCCGTATAATATATTTCGTGCCTCGTATGGGTCGGAAATTTTTTTATTTCGTTTGTCGCAGAGTTTAGTGGCAGGTTATTATCATAAGAATAAGACTCCTTAATTACCTTAAACCCTTCATCGCCAACAGATGGTTGGGCAATAACTATAATTGGAAATAAAACTAAAAGAACAAGGCTATAAGTGAGGGTGTTTTTCTTCATCTCCAATTCGCTTAAACATCATTTTAATTATACGTGGAATAGCAGATGTAAACTTTCTAGGATCTCTATCCATTACACTTTCTAATTGCGATTGAGCAATAATGTTGCCATTGGCATCATCCATTAATATAAGAGTGAGCGCTCCTTCGGTATAATTAAAACTATCTTGTTTAGTATCTACCCAGGGTTTATAGATTACCGCTGAATCTAACCTTGTATCTACCCTATCACGTATAAGCATTGTATAAGTAACAATTATATCTGCTGTATCTTTTTGTTCCGTTAAACCCCACCTTGCTAATTCGTCATTTATAGCTTGGTTAATTAGTTGCCTGTTTTCAGGATTATCATATTCTGGCTGGGTTATGTTTACTTGATGTGGAAACTTAACAATTCTATAGGTATCAAAAGATTCAAAAGAGACACTAGGTGCAACAATGGTTGTAAAAGAAGAAACTTTACAACCAAAAATTAAGAGAAATATTAAGCACTTCTTCATACTCTAATATACGAAATATTCGCTTTTAAAGATGCTAAATCTTATCGTTCTCTTTCCAAGCAAGTGAGCTTGCCCCTAAAACGGCAGCATTTTTATTTTGAAGTCCTGAAACCAATAATTTCACTTTGCCCTTAAAGTTGCGGAGCATATTGTCTTCCATATGAAATTTTGCAGGTTTTAGTAAATGGTCTCCAGCATTTACTAAACCACCAAAAAGAAATATTGCTTCTGGGCTAAAGTGGGCTACGGTATCTGCTAGTTTCATTCCTAAAACTCTGCCTGTGTATTCAAATGCTTGCTGTGCAATAAAATCTCCTTTTAAAGCCGCTTCGGTAATCATATAACCTGAAAGGTCATTAAAAGAAACTCCCCTTAATTCGCTATCGCACATATAATCTGCTAACAGCTTATAAACCGTTCGTTTTATTCCAGTGGCAGAAACATAGGTTTCCAAACACCCCTTTCTTCCACATCCACAAGTTCTGCCAAAAACATTTACTAATGTGTGGCCAATTTCACCTGCAAAGCCATCATTCCCATAGATAACTTCTCCATTGGCAACAATACCACTCCCTAGGCCTGTTCCTAATGTAAACACAATGAAATCCTTCATCCCTTTGGCTCCACCAAAGGTCATTTCACCAATAGCGGCAGCATTGGCATCGTTCGTAAGCACTATTGGAACACCTGGAAAAAACGTTTTCAGTTCTTTTGTAAAATGAACGGTGCCCTTCCACGCTAAATTTGGCGCTTCTTCGATGGTGCCTCTATAATAGTTCCCATTGGGGGCTCCTACACCCACACCTACTAAATTATGAGGTGGTATCTTTCTTCTAACTTCTTTAACATCTGATACCAAATGTTCTAAGTAATTTTTAAATACTGGAAACCCCTTTGTTTTGCAGGAGCCTTCTCCTACAACATCCCCTTTTCTATTAACGAAGCCAAACTTTGTGTTTGTGCCACCCACATCTATTCCTAAAACTAAATCCTGCATTCTTTATTAATCACTAATTATTTACATTTTTCTTTCAACTCTTTTTTTGCCTCTTCAAGACCAAGTTCAACCGCTTTTTTCAAATCTAAACAACCATCAAACTTATTATTCAGTTCAAATTTAGATTGACTCCTAAAATAGTAGTTTTCAGGGTTATTGGGATCTAAATCTATTGCAACGGTATAATCTTGAGAAGACTCAATAAACTTACCGTCCTCAAAAAAAGCAGCCCCTCTATTTTCATATAATAATGGAGCCGAAGGCTCTATTTCGATAGCCAAAGTATAGTCTTCAATAGCCTTATCATAGTGTTGAGAATTATAGTAAACAACACCTCTCAAATTATATAACTCTGGATCTGGCTCAAATTTTTCCTCAAAAAGCACAATAGCTTTGGAATAGTCCTCTACTGCTTTTTCGTAGTTTTCAAGCTCATTATAAACCAACGCTCTGCTTGCATATTTTAGCTCATCTAAAGAATCTAGTTCTATTGATTTCGAGTAATCCGTAACTGCATACGCAAGAGCACCAATCTCAAATTCAGCATCTGCCCGTAGTCGATATGTTTCAGCATCTAACGAATCTAATGCTATCGATTTATTAAAGTCGTCAATAGCGCCTACATATTCTTCTAAATCGGATCTTACAAAACCACGATTATAATATAAGTCGGCATCTTTTGGATCAAGTTCGATGGCCTTTGAAAAATCGAAATAAGCATTTTCGTTAGCACCAATACCGTAGTAAGCAAATCCACGGTTAGAGTAAGCCTCTGTGTAATCTGGATTAAGCCCAATAGCTTGAGAAAAATATTCAATCGCCATATCTGGGTCACCATTATAATGAATAGCCAAGCCTTTAAAATTAAAGGCTTCCGCAAAATTATTATCTAATTCAATTGCAAATCCAAAATCCCCAGCAGCACCATAATAGTCGTTGAGTAAAATTCGTAATTTGCCTCTTTCAAAAAACAAGTTTTTAGATAAAGGGTCTTTTATTATTGCATAAGAAAGTGTATCGTAAGCGTCTTCATACTTTTCAATTTCAACTAATTCTTTCGCAATTCTAATTATTGTTGAATCCTGTTGAGCGAGTAATGGAGCGTGCAGTAAAATATTGATAATGAAAACAAGCAAAACCGATTTAATCATATTCCATTTAAACGTACATAATCCGTCTTTCATAGTAGTTAACCTATTTATAAATTCATCAATTCAAATGTAGGATTAATTATTTTTGCTATAATCAAATTGTTTATAAATTAGTGTAATTCTTGATTAATTCGAAAATGATCAAAGCTCAATACGTAATAAAATCAATATATTTCTATCATTTTCTGAGCTTTTCTTGCACTTAAGTAGTATTTTGCTTTTTCTTTGACAATTAATTAGGACTATAATACGTTTGTAGAGTACCTGTAATTAAGGTATCTACGCTCAAAAGTGCTTCTTAAGCGTTGAAACAACTGAATGAGAAAACAACATTGATGAAAAAAACAGTTTATATGAAATCTATTCATAGTGTATCTAAAGCATTGGCTTTTGTAATTGTATCTGCTTTGATATTTGTGGCTTGTGGTAAAGGAGGAGGTAGTCAACCAACCAGTGAATATCCTGGACAGTTCAGTACTTCGACAGGATTGGCATATAGTGAAAACTATGAAGATTCTGCTGGGTACAAAACCCATCCATTTCACGGACAACCGGAAGGTCCAAACCTTGTTTTTGTTGAAGGTGGAAGAATGGTTCTTGGTTCTTTTGAAGAGGACATTATCATGTCGAGAGACAATATTGAAAGAACGGTGACTGTGGCATCCTTTTATATGGATGAAACCGAAGTTGCAAACATTCACTGGTTAGAGTACATGTTTTATGTAGAAGCTTCAGATTCTATCAAAGAATTTAAGGATGGGATTCACCCGAATGAAGATGTTTGGAAAGAGCGACTTGCCTTTAATGATCCTTACTCCGAACATTATTTAAAATATCCTGGGTTCCGTTATTTTCCTGTAGTAGGTGTTAGCTGGAGACAAGCTAATGATTATGCGAAGTGGAGAACCGATGCAGTAAATATGGGATTAGAACAAGCAGCCATTGATAATGGTGATTGGGATCCTGAATTAATGGCAGAAGCAGAATCTGATGGTAGAATTCCTCTAGAATCAGGAATTATTCTTCCTGATTACAGATTACCTTCTGAAGCTGAGTGGGAATATGCTGCACAAGCATTAATAGGAACGCAGTGGTTAGATGAAAACCAAACACACAGCAGATTATATCCTTGGGATGGACATTCATTAAGAAACCCTTACGGAAAAGAAATGGGTTATTTCCTAGCTAATTTTAAGAGGGGTAGAGGTGATTATGCAGGTATTGCTGGCAAGCTAAATGATGGCGCCATGATTACGGCATATATTTATGAGTATCCACCAAACGATTATGGCCTTTATAATATGGCAGGAAACGTAAACGAATGGGTACAAGATTTATACCGTCCACTTTCTTTCCAAGATATGGACGATTTAAACCCAATGCGTAGAGATGATTTTCTTGATAACATTGAAAGCTACGATCCTTTAAAACAATTAATAACGGATAACTCGAGAGTTTATAAAGGTGGATCTTGGAAAGACGTTGCTTACTGGTTATCACCAGGAACAAGACGTTATTTAGATGCAGATTCATCAACAGCAACCATTGGTTTCCGTTGTGCGATGATTAGAGCAGGTTCAAATTACTAGACCAAAATATTTTGTAGAAGGCGCCTTTCGGGCGCCTTTTTTTATGTTATATTATTTATGCCAAAGCCAAACAAGCAATACTAATTTTAGTAGCCCCAGCATTTAAAATTACTTGGCCACAACTTTCCAATGTTGCTCCTGTAGTAATCACATCATCTACTAATAAAACATGTTTTGATTTTAAGTTTGAGGATACAACCTTAAAAGTTTGATCCACATTTTTCCACCGTTCCATTCTGTTTTTTTTAGTTTGGGTAGTTGTATTAACTCTTCTTATTACAGCCTTTTCATCTAAAAAAACATCTAATGATTCTGCCAAGCCTTTACCAATCAAAGCACTTTGATTAAAACCTCTTAATCGTAATTTACTCGTGTGCAAAGGAATTGGAATAATAACATCAACTGTAGAAAGTAAATTTAGCTCTCTACACCGTTTACCAAATAGTTTTCCTAGCTCAACACCAAGCTTTTTATCTCCATTATATTTTATGGCATGCAATAAGTTTTGGGTAATTCCTTTTCGTTTAAATAATAAAAAAGCGTGCGCTTCCGCTAGTTTTAGCCTCCCATAAAACCGTTGTTCCAATTCTTTGCTTTTTATGGTTAACCGCTCTGGCAAATTTGACAAACAGTGTAAACAAATGAATTCTTCCGTTTTAAGCAAAGGCTTTTTACAACCAGGGCAAATTTTAGGGAAAACTAAATTGGTAATGTCTTGAATAACATCTAGCATAAAACAAGTTATATGTTTTAGTTGAAGAATAAAAATCAACATAAAGCTATATTTGCTTATTGAGGTCAAAAGCAATTAAGAAGATTACTGATTACAACTTAAGGAAACGAATATGGATGCCGTTCAAGAATTTAATGAATACCGTGAAAAAATGAATGCTAAAATAATGACACAAGATAACTTAGTCATTAAACGATTATTCAATTTAGATACAAATACTTATAAAGCAGGAGCATTAGAAACTAGCACCAAAGAATTATTAGGATTAGTAGCCTCGATGGTACTACGTTGCGATGACTGTATAAAATACCATTTGGAAAAATGTAAAGAACAAGGTATAACAACCAACCAATTATTCGAAGCATTTTCCGTAGCCAACATTGTTGGAGGCACCATCGTAATTCCTCATTTACGCAGAGCTGTTGAATATTGGGAAATTTTAGAAAAAAAATAGCGTATTGGGAATGATAAAAAAAGATTTAGAACTTGAGCGTACTTGGCAAAGGTTAAGACTAAAACTGAAAGAGGTGGTTGGTAAAAAACCACGTGACCTCAACAGTATTTTACTTTTAATTGGGGTTCAAGAATTAGGGAAAGGAACAATCGAATTTAGCAAAGAGCAAAAACAAGATCTTATGCATATTGCCATTTGCAAAGTTCTAAGCTTATCCGGTTATTATACGTTAGAAGGGCTAGATGAAGATGGTTGGCCACACTGGAAAAATGTAAAAGAGCTTCCGCACTTTGATTTGATAGAACAAGAACAAGCACTTAAAATGCATATTTTAGAATACTTTGAAAACGAGATTCAATTAGATTTTTAGAAAATGAAAATAGTTTCATATAACGTTAATGGCATACGGGCTGCAATTAAGAAAGGGCTCTATGATTGGATAAAAGAGGAGAACCCGGATGTAGTTTGCATCCAAGAGTTAAAAGCTCGGCAAGAACAAGTAGATACTACCGAATTAGAAGCCATGGGGTTCCATCACTACTGGATGTCCGCTGAGAAGCCAGGTTATAGTGGTGTTGCCATATTTTCTAAAATTGAACCAAAACACGTAGAATATGGCTGTGGAATAGGAAAATACGATGCAGAAGGCCGAATTATTAGGGCTGATTACCCTGGAGGATCTATTATTTGCACGTACATGCCCTCTGGTACGAGTGGAGACGAACGTCAGGACTTTAAAATGAAGTGGTTATCCGATTTTCAGGAATATATTGATGACTTAAAAAAGTCAATTCCAAATTTAATTATTGTAGGCGACTATAATATTGCGCATGAAGAAATCGACATTCATAACCCAAAAGGAAATAAAAAGAATTCTGGTTTTTTACCAGAAGAACGAGAATGGCTAACTTCATTCTTAGAAACTGGATTTGTAGATAGTTTTAGAAAAATTCATGCAGAACCAGACAAGTACAGTTGGTGGACCTATAGGTTCAATGCCAGAAATAATAATAAAGGTTGGCGAATCGATTATCAAATGGTAACATCGTCTTTAGAAAAAAAGATACGAGATGCCGATGTTCGTAACGAAGCTTACCATTCGGATCATTGTCCTACATACTTAGAAATAGAATTATAAGTTGCAACCCTATTTTAGATTACAAAAAATTCTATCGCATTAAACCAAAAGAAGTTAATTACGTTTTTAAACCATATTGAATAATACTTTTTCCGATATTGAACTAAAGCTGCGCCAATTTAAAGTGCGATCACTAAGAATTCGTCTTTTAAAAGGATTGCTAATTTGGCTTTCGTTATTTTCTAGTTTGTTTATTATTACTGGAATTACTGAGTGGCTCGGTGAGATGAGTTCGTTTAACCGAACCATTGTGGTTAGTATTTTTCTATTTGTTTCAATTATATCGGCTGCCATTTTTATTTTTAAACCATTAGTAGAAATACTTCGAGTAAATAATGCCATTACAAATAATTCTGCTGCCAAAACTATCGGCAACTTTTTCCCCGTAATAGGTGATAAACTATTAAACTATTTAGAATTAAGCAACCAAACTAGCAAACAACAAAACGCTTTAACCGAAGCTAGTCTTAGACAACGGGCACATACATTTGCTGGCATCGAATTCAGTGAAGCTGTTGATGTTCAATCAACTAAAAAACCTGTGCGTGTCTTTATTCCTTTACTGGTAATTATAGGGTTATTGCTAGTGCTTTCTCCAAAGGATTTTATAGCTAGTACAGATAGAATTATTCATTTTAGGAAGGAGTATATTCCACAAGCACCCTTTCAATTTGAAATGACTTCAGAGTTAAATGCTTATCAAAATGAAGATTACCTGTTAATAGTTCAACTTAAAGGAAACTCCATACCACAAGAACTATTTGTGGTAGAAGGAAAATCAAAAGTAAAGATGGCAGGAGTTAACTCATCAGAATTTAGCCTCACCTATCCTAAAATCCAACAAACCAAATCGTTCCATTTTGAAGCTGCTGGTTTTCGTTCTTCAGATTTCAAAATTAACATCCTTGCAAGGCCTTCGATGAACCTACTAACTGGTTATGTTCGTTACCCAAAATATTTACAAAGATCAAATGAAGTAATTAAACCGGTGGGCGAATTGGATCTCCCTGAAGGCTCAATGGTAAAATGGGAGTTAATAACTCAACATACCGATAGTGCTATTTTCTTCTATAATTCCGACTCAACCGTTTCATCAAAAATAAATAATAACCGTTTTCTCGTAGAAAGGAGAATTATTGAATCAGGTTATTACGGCTTTAAACTAGCATCTGCAAATGCAACACAGAAAGGGAAAATAGAATATGAGATCAATTCTATTAAAGATGAATACCCCTCAATAAACATTCAAAGTTTTACAGATACATTACTCTATAAGTCTATTTCTATAGGGGGCGATATTTCGGATGATTATGGCATTTCTAACTTAATATTAGTGTACCAGATAGGAAACCAAAGGAAACAGCAGATTATACTTCCATTTAATAAGAGTACAACTGGGCAAAATATATATACAAATTGGAATTTAGATTCCATAGCAATAAACCCTGGAGAAGAACTATCTTACTATTTACAAGTATTTGATAATGACGGTGTTAATGGATTCAAATCAACCAAGACTAAACAAATGTATATGAAGGTTCCTTCGAAAGAAGAACTAAATAACCAATTAACAAAAGCAGAAAATACAGAGAAGTCTAATATTAAGAACGCCCATAAAAAAGCTGAAGAGTTAAGAAAAAAATTAGATAAAACCTTGGAGAACATTAACGGCAAAAAAGAACTTCATTGGGAGGACAAACAAAATATAAAAGAGCTTTTAAAAGAGAAAGAAAAGCTTAATGAAAAAATTGAAGAATTAAAGAGACAAAATGAACTTCTTCAAATGCAACGAAACGACCTGCAACAACCCAGCCCTGGGCTTGAAAAAAAAGCAGAACAGTTGCAACGTTTAATGAACGAGCTCTTGGATGAAGAAACCAAACAGCTTTACGATGAATTGCAGAAATTATTAGAGGAGCAAGCCCAAGCAGATGATGTACAATCATTACTGAATGAGATACAAAACAACGAAATAAACCTTGAAGAGGAATTAGAAAGAACACTTGAACTTTTTAAAAGACTGCAAGTAGAACAAAACTTAGAAAAACTAACAGAAGACCTCAACCAATTAGCCGAAGATCAAGAAAATTTAGCAGATGAAACAAAAGAAAAACAAAATTCTGCCGAAGATTTAAAAATTAATCAGGAAGAAATTGAAAAACAGTTTGATCAAATAAAAGAAAGTTTAGAAGATACTAAAGACCAAAATAATGAATTAAAAAGGCCTGAATCCTTTGAAGATACTTCAGGGGATGAAAAGGATATAAAAAAAGAGATTTCTGAATCTAAAGAAAATTTAGATAAAAATAATAGGAAGAAATCATCTCAAAATCAAAAACAATCTAGTGATAAAATGAAGAGCCTTGCTAAAAAACTTGACAATATGCAAGGAGCCATGCAAATGGAACAAATGCAGGAAGATATAGGAAATTTAAGAGCCATTCTTGAAAATCTAATAACGCTTTCCTATAATCAAGAAAAGGTGATGGTAGAATTTGGGGTTGTCAACCAAAGCGACCCCCAATTTGTTAGTTTATCAGAAGAACAGCTCAAAATACAAGATGACTCTCAAATCATAAAAGACAGCTTGCTATCACTTGCTACTAGAGTAATGTCTATTTCTTCCTTTGTAACACGCGAATTAAACGAAATGGACACTCAACTCAATAAAAGTTCAGAAGCTATTAAGGATAGAAAGAAGCCAGAAGCAAGTGGATACCAACAGTTATCCATGACTTCGATGAATAATTTGGCACTAATGCTAGATAACGTGCTGCAACAAATGCAAGAAAGCATGGCTGACGCATCTGGGAAAGGTAAAGGCGATAAAAAACAGCCGATGCCTGGTATGTCTGAATTACAAGAGCAGTTGAACAAAGAAATTAGGGAATTGCAGCAAAGCGGGAAAACGGGAAAAGAATTATCGCAAGAACTAGCTAAATTGGCAGCTCAGCAAGAAATGATTCGTAAAGCATTACGTGATGCTGAAGAAAAACTTGGGAATAAACCAAGTGGCAAAGAAGGTGAAAAACCTGGCAACCTAGGCAACCTACAAAAGCAAATGGAACAAACTGAGCTTGATTTAGTGAACAAAAACCTCTCTCGTGATTTACAAAGAAGGCAACAACAAATAATGTCGCGCTTATTAGAAGCAGAAAAAGCGTTGCGAGAACAAGAGCTGGATTTGAAACGCGAATCCAATTCTGCCGTACAATATGAAAAAGAGTTGCCACGGGCGTTTGAAGATTATTTAAAACAAAAACAGAAAGAAATCGAATTAATAAAAACAATACCTCCTAAATTGCATCCTTATTATAAAAAGGAAGTAAACGAATACTTTAATCGTCTAAATAATAGAGATAACTAATTGAATATCAGCATATAATGGATAATATTAATATTCAGATACCATCATTGACCGAAAACCTACGCATCGTAGAAAGCTTTATAGATAACGTTAAAGAAAAATTCAACCTAAATGATGACATCTACGGAAATATTATGATTTCAGTTACTGAAGCTGTAAACAATGCAATTCATCATGGCAATAGCCAAGACAAAACTAAAAATGTCTCCGTCACCCTTCAGCTAAATGCTAATCAAATAAAGTTTGCCATACTCGATGAAGGCGCTGGGTTTGATTATAATGATTTGCCCGACCCTACCTCTCCTGATAACTTGGAAAAAATAGGTGGGCGAGGAATTTTTCTTATGAAAAACTTGGCCGATGAAGTTCATTTTATAGATGATGGGAGAGAAGTAGGATTGGTTTTTTACCTAAGCTAAGCTTCCAATGGACATAGCCTTTTTCTACGAAGAAACTGATTTTAGATTAGATCAGCCTATTTCCATACAAAATTGGATCGCGAAAATTATCAACCTTGAAGGCTACACATTGGAAAGCCTTAATTACATTTTTTGCAATGATGCGTACTTGCATAAAATGAATCTTGATTACCTAGATCATGATACTTACACAGATATAATAACTTTTGATAATTCAGAACAAGAAACGACCATTGAATCCGATATATTTATTAGCATAGATCGGGTAAAAGAAAACGCCCAATTACAGCAAGTTGCCTTTAATGATGAACTTTCAAGAGTACTGGTTCACGGACTTTTACACCTAATGGGGTGGGATGACAAAACCGAGGCCCTCAAAAAAGAAATGCGAATAAAAGAAGACGCTTGTCTATCTTTGCGCTAAAATTATAACGTTCCACGTGGAACACAAACCTTAATGTTTCACGTGGAACATTTTTATTATGTTTAAAGAATACGATGTAATTGTTGTTGGTGCCGGCCACGCGGGTTGCGAAGCTGCGGCTGCGGCTGCCAATATGGGATCAAGTGTACTATTGGTTACTATGAATATGGCAACCATAGCACAAATGAGTTGCAATCCTGCCATGGGCGGAGTTGCCAAAGGGCAAATCGTTAGAGAAATTGATGCACTTGGTGGTTTGTCTGGCATCATATCTGATAAGTCCATGATTCAATTTAGGATGCTCAACAAATCCAAAGGCCCCGCAATGTGGAGCCCGCGTACTCAAAACGATAGACATTTATTTGCTCAAGAATGGAGACTAGCCTTAGAGAAAATTGATACTATCGATTTTTGGCAGGAAATGGTAAAGGAACTCATTGTTGAAAATGGTAAAGTTACAGGAGTAATCACTGGAATGGGCCATGCCATTAAGAGCAAAACTGTTGTGCTAACGAATGGCACTTTCTTAAATGGTATAATCCATATTGGAGAAAAACAATTTGGTGGTGGCCGAACAGCCGAGCATGCTGCAACCGGTTTAACCGAACAATTAGTTGCTCTTGGGTTTGAGTCTGGTAGAATGAAAACAGGAACACCTCCCAGGGTTGATGGACGTTCATTAAATTACGATTTAATGGAAGAACAAAAGGGGGACGAAAATCCTCAACGTTTTTCATATTCAAATACAACCGCTTTAACCAAACAACGAAGCTGTTACATTACCTATACAAACCCAAAAGTTCACGAAATACTAGAAACTGGTTTTGAACAATCGCCCATGTTCGCTGGAAGAATTCAAGGAGTAGGCCCCAGATATTGCCCTTCTATAGAAGATAAAATTAACCGATTTGCTGATAGAGACAGGCATCAAATTTTTGTAGAACCCGAAGGTTGGCACACCGTTGAAATATATGTAAACGGTTTTTCAACTTCTTTGCCTGAAGAAGTTCAAATAAAAGCGCTCAAACAAATTGCAGGTTTTGAAAATGTAAAAATGTTTAGGCCAGGGTATGCCATAGAATATGATTATTTTCCACCTACCCAGCTAGACCTCACCTTAGAAACTAAACTAATTGAAAACCTGTATTTTGCTGGTCAAATAAATGGCACTACAGGCTATGAAGAAGCAGCAGGCCAAGGTATGATGGCAGGTATAAATGCACACAACAAAATTAATAATAAAGACCCCTTTATATTAAGTAGATCAGAAGCATACATCGGTGTTCTTATTGATGATCTCATAAATAAAGGTACAGAAGAGCCTTATCGAATGTTTACGTCCCGAGCCGAGTTTAGAATTTTATTGCGTCAGGATAATGCAGATATTCGTCTCACACAAAAAGGGTATGATCTAGGACTGGCCGACCAATCTAGGTTAGATAATGTAAATGCTAAAATCGAAGCAGGAAGAGAACTAGAAAATATTATTGTTCAAACAAAAGTTAAACCTTCGCAAGTAAATACCAAACTAGAAGCAATAGGAACAGCTGTGTTAAAAGAAGGATCCACTTTAGAAAAATTATTAAAGCGACCAGAGATCACCATCAAAGAAATTGCCATCATCGATGATACGTTTTCGAAACAATTAGAAAATTTTGAAACTGAAATAATTGAACAAGTTGAGATCAGGATTAAGTACGCAACTTACATTGAAAAAGAATCTCAACTAGCTGGTAAATTGGAATCAATGGATTTAAAAAAGATCCCAACAGAACTAGACTATTCTACCATTTCCGCTTTGTCATCAGAATCAAGAGAAAAATTAACAAAGGTTCAACCTAAAACATTGGGGCAAGCAAGTAGAATAAGTGGTGTAACACCCGCTGATATTTCTATACTTCTTGTATATATAAATAAATAATGGCCACTGAAAATTTAGCAACTTGTCCTATCTGTAATTCACGTAAAATTGAATTGCACAATACGATAGTGGATTATACCGTAACGAAAGAAAAATTCACAATTACAAAATGTAAAAACTGTTCATTTTTATTTACAAATCCAAGACCAAACAAAGATTCTCTAGGTGCCTATTATAAATCTGAAGATTATATTTCTCATACCAATAAAAGCAATAACCCGATTAATATAGTATATAAATTAGCGCGCACTCAAACGCTAAAATGGAAATATAATCTGGTTGACAAGTTCAATCCTAAAAACCTTTTAGACTACGGATGTGGCACGGGACATTTTCTAAATCATTGCCATAAAAATAACCTAGACATCCGTGGATTTGAACCAGATGAAGCCGCACGAAATATTGCCAACGAAATATTAAATGGAAGGATATTTGCGTCCCCAAATGAAATTACTAACCAATTTGATGTAATTACTTTATGGCATGTGCTAGAACATATTTCCGATCTTAATGAGGTTATTGCGTGGTTAAAAAAACAGCTTACAAAAAAAGGCAGGCTTATTATTGCATTACCAAATCCTGATTCTTATGATGCTTCTTTATTCAAAGAGCATTGGGCAGCTTATGACGTTCCAAGGCATTTATACCATTTCACAAAAAAAACATTGGAACAATTAGCAAATAAGCATAGTTTTTGTGTAGAGTCTATTCATCCTATGAAGTTAGATTCCTATTATGTAAGTCTATTGAGCAATCAGCATAAATTTAATCGCTCAAAACCATTAAATTCTATCATAACCGGTTTTAAATCAAATACTTATGCAAAAAAGGATATGAATTATTCAAGCTTAATATATGTATTAAAACATAATGATGAATAAACTAATCATTTCGATAGCTATTATACTTATTTGGAGTGCATGTGCTAATAAAGTACCGCCCACTGGCGGCCCAAAAGATGAAACTCCACCAACATTGGTTGGCTCAATACCAAAAGATGGCAATACAAATGTGAGATCAACCGAATTCACTTTACTTTTTGATGAATTAGTTACTGTTAAGAATATTAAAAAAGAACTACTCATTACCCCTCGAATAGATTTTGATTATGAATATAACATCAAGAAAAATACCGTTATAGTTTCAATGGAAGAACCACTAGATTCTGCCACCACTTATACTTTCAATTTTAGAAATGCCATTGTAGATATTACAGAAAACAATCCTGCTGAAGAATTAATACTCGCATTTAGTACAGGCCCCATACTAGATACCCTAGAGTTGAAAGGGAACATAAATGATTTATTTACAGAAAAACCTGTGGAGAATTTAGTCGTTGGACTATACCGATCAAATGATACACTAAACGTTTTTAACAGTCCGCCTTATTACGTTGGGCAAACAGATAAAAAAGGTAATTATATTTTTAGGAATTTAAAACCTGCCGAATACACGATAAATGCATTTGCTGATGTTAATAATAATTTGATGTGCGAAACGGACAGAGAGATATATGCTTTCCTAGATACAAGCATAAATTTAGATTCAAGCATGGTTGCGGACACCATGAAACTCCAGTCATTAAATGTGGATACATTACAACTTAAAAGAACCCGTAATAGTGGACAATACTTTATTGCTGTCACAAATAAATATCTAACAGACTTAGAACTCTATGCCTTTAACGATAGCATCTTATACTACTCCTTAGGTACAGATCAAAAGGAAATAAAAATTTATAATACTTTTAGTATTAAGGATAGCTTAATGGTGGAGATATCGATGACAGATTCACTAAATACCCATGCGAAGGATAGCTTCTATCTAAAATTTAATGAAAGCACCAGAAAATACGATGAGTATGAAATAAAAGTTTCTGATTTAAAAGTAAGACCAGAAAAACGATCTATAAATTTTAGCGTAAAAACTTCTAAACCAAGCACCCTTGCTTTTATTGATAGCTTAAGAATTAAGGTTGACACACTAGGGTATATACCATTTGATTCCACGTGGAACATTACGATTAATAAAAGTAGAACTGAATTTGAACTAAGTAATTACCTACCCAAAGCATATTTAGATTCCATTAGAACAACTGATCAAAGTTCAACAGTAAACAGTGGAAGTGATAAAAAAGAGCCGAGTGATAAACTCTCAGCCAGATCGGCCTCAGCCGAAAATCCAAGATCTGTTTCAAAATTGAATTATAATTTTGAGATTCCATTTGCTAGTTTTCAATCCGTAGAATCGGATTCTTCCAAAACTAAAATCATTAAACTTGATCCTAAATACACCAAAGATTTCGGGATATTACTGGGAGAAATAACAACAACTTTTACGCATTATACCATTCAACTTTTAGACAAGGATTATAAATTAATACAGCAAAAGGAAGCGTCTAATAAATACCAATTCAACTACATAGTTCCAGGTGATTATATTATTAGGATTATGATAGATACCAATAAAAACGGAAAATGGGATGCAGGTAATATTTTACTAAACGAATTACCTGAGCCAATAATTATCTATAAAAATGAAGACGGTAATAGCAAAACCACCATCAGAGCTAACTGGGAAATTAGTTTAGACCTAAAATTTTAGCTGTTGATAAACCTTGATAACTATGTGGAAAAACAACCACTTATAAACACTCACAAAAAACTTAACCTCATTATCTATCTATTTAAACAATTGCATCTTATAAAATTATATAACTCAAGAGTTATGCATATCTAACACACAGTACCAAACCAAAAAGTTTTCAACAATGTAATAAGTGGATAATATATGGATAATATTAAAATTCTGATTTTCAATATTTTAACTTAGCAACTTATTTAAGCAATCCACAAAATAGGTTCGAATTATAAACAATTGGATATATAAAACAATTTGAAAAAAACTTATGCACAAATTCACACAGCTAATAATTAATAATAGATATTTATATATATATATATAATAATAATATAGGGAGTGTAAAACGTGGATAACCCTTTAACCTTCTTACATCGTTAAACCATTTTATGAATGCTTTAATTAAATTTAAACTTTTAGTATTGGCAATTTTTGTTAGCTCAACAATTTTTGCACAATCAGTAAGTATTAACCTGGCTCAACAATATTATGCTGAAGGTGAATTAGAAAAAGCATTAGATACGTATTCAAGATTGGCTAAAAAACCAGCAAATTGGCAAATAATTCACACACAGTATTATTCGTTATTAATCCAGCTAAACGAATTTCAAAAAGCATCTAAGTACATTGATAAAGTGATTAGGTCATATCCGAAAAATCCGAATTATAAAATTGATAAGGGTAAATTAATTATCGCAGAAAAAGGCGAAGTAAAGGCTAATCAATATTATGAAAACATTAGAAACGAATTTTCTAATGACGCTTTCTTATCGAGAAGAGCTGCTCAATACTATTTACAAACAGGGAACCGTAATCAAGCGATCGCTGTATTATTATTAGCCAGAAAAAAATCTGGAGAAGTTAATTTGTTTGCGTTAGATCTGGCCAATATTTATAGGTATATGAATAAAAAGCAACTAATGATTGAAGAGTATATCGTTTTTGCAAATACCAATATTGGAAATGTGCGCTATGTAAAAAATGCCTTGCAAGTAACGCTTAACAAACCCGAAGATATTGCAAACTTAGAAACGTACCTTTTTCAAAAAATCCAAGAAGAACCTGAAAATATAGTTTATACAGAATTACTTATATGGGCTAATTTACAAACCAAAAATTTTAACAGTGCTTATATTCAGGCACGCGCTTTGGACAGGCGACTTGCTCAAGGGGGAATGCCTTTAATGGAAATTGGAAAAATGGCGTTGGCCAATGGTGATTACAAAACTGCCGATAAAGTGTTTGGCCATATTGCCAATACATATTTTAGAAGCAATTTGGGAATCCAAGCGCTACTGTTGAAAATCAATACTAAAGAAGAAGAGATAAAAAACACCTATCCAATAAATAAACAATCGTTATTGGAACTAACGGTTGAGTATAGTAATTTTATAGAGGAATATCCCTCCAATAGTTTAAGCCATAAAGCAAATCTTCAATTAGCATTAATAGAGGGCTATTATCTTAATAATAATCAAAAGGCAATTGCATCTCTGCAATCATTAATTGCCAATCCTCGACTAAATATCCAATTAAAATCAGAAGCGAAACTTACGCTGGCGGATATTTATTTGTTGAATGAAGAACCTTGGGAATCAACGCTACTTTATGCACAAGTTGATAAAACAATGAAAGAAACGGCCGTTGGTTATACGGCAAAATTGAAAAGAGCAAAACTGGCTTACTACCAAGGGGAGTTTGAATTAGCACAAGCCATTTTAGATATTTTAAAATTGGCAACTAGCAGAGAAATTGCCAACGATGCGTTGGACCTCAGTGTTTTTATTAAAGAAAATGTATTATTTGATAGTACACATTTAGCGCTTAAAACATACGCGCAAATAGAGTTGCTACTTTACCAGCATAAAAATGCGGAAGTACTCGCAAGTATTGATACCGTTATTGCGTATTACGAAGGCCAAAGTTTGGTAGATAACTTTTTACTCTTAAAAGCAACGGAACAAAAAAAGGCAGGAGATTTTTCAGGAGCTTCTACCACCTATGCTCAAATTGTAAAGGATTTTAGTTTCGATGTATTGGCCGATAAATCACTCTTTTTACAGGCTGATGTACATGAAAAATATTTGAATGATCCTGGAAAAGCGAAGCAGCTCTATGTTCAATTATTAAAAGATTATCCAGGGAGTGTGTATGTGTCCGAAGCCCGTAAAAGATTTCGAATACTTCGAGGAGATTTCGAAGAAATACCAATTACTGAATTCTAAATATTTTTCGTCTAATTTATTTTTTGTAGATTGAGGAATTATTATTTCAGTTTTGAAATAATGCTTGTGTACTTTTAGAATAAAATAGCCAATAGATGGAAATTACCCGCTTATTTGACGTTGTACCTTATCAACTGGAAAATTTTCCAACTGATAAAAGCCTTAGTATAAAAATGGGCGATCAATGGAAATCGTACTCAACGCAAGAGGTATTAGACGAAGCCAATAAATTAAGTGCAGGGCTAATTAAAAAAGGAATAAAAGCGGGAGATAAAATAGCACTTATTTCATTTAACCGACCAGAGTGGATTTTTGTAGATATGGCCATCGAACAAATTGGCGCCATTAGTATTCCGCTTTACCCAAACATAACCGTTAAAGATTATTATTATACGATTGAACAGTCAGAAGCAAAATTAGCTTTTGTTGAAAGTAAAGATTTATTTGATAAAGTATCAGAGGCCATTATTGATACACCAAGTTGCGAAGCAATTTATACATTTGATGAAGTAGAAGGTGCTGAAAATTGGAAATCGGTACAAGCCGATTACCAATCAGAGGTGGAGGAAATTGAAAAGCGAAAAGCTGCAGTTAAACCTGATGATTTAGCTACTATTATCTATACCAGTGGAACCACGGGTTTTCCAAAAGGGGTAATGTTAACACACCGTAATATTTTGAGTAATTCAGAAGGTGTGGCCGAACGATTTTCTTTAGTCGATGCTGGATATAGAGCCTTGAGTTTTTTACCACTCTGCCATATTTTTGAACGTACAGCAAGTTATACACATATGCGCTTAGGGGTACAAGTGTATTTTACTTCGGTAGAAACTATTGGCGATGCGATGAAAGAAATTAAGCCGCATTACTTTGCTACGGTTCCTCGTTTGCTCGAAAAAGTATATGATAAAATTGTTAAAAAAGGATACGATCTTAAAGGGGTAAAAAAGAGCCTTTTTTTCTGGGCACTAAAATTGGGTGAAAAATATGACCCGAATGAGAACAAAGGTTGGCTGTATAATAAGCAACTTGAAATTGCTAATAAATTAATATTTAGCAAATGGCGCGAGGCACTTGGAGGAAATATCTTATTTATAATTTCTGGAGCAGCGGCTCTTCAACCAAGATTAGCACGTGTTTTTTGGGCAGCACAAATCCCTTTGTTAGAAGCTTACGGGTTAACCGAAACTTCACCTGGGATAAGTTTTTCAAAAATAGACCCAGGCGGATATAGATTGGCTTGTGTGGGGCCACTTTTAAAAGATGTAAAAGTTAAAATTGCAGAAGACGGTGAAATTCTAGCAGGCGGACCAGGCATTATGCAAGGTTATTATAAACTGCCAGAACAAACAGCCGAAGTATTAAAAGATGGATGGTTTAGCACAGGTGATATTGGTGAATATAAAGATGGGTTCTTAAAAATCACCGACCGTAAAAAAGAAATTTTTAAAACATCAGGAGGGAAATACATTGCGCCCCAACAAATGGAGAATAAGTTTAAAGAGAGCATGTACATAGAGCAAATTATGGTGGTAGGCGAAGGGCACAAACACCCGGCTGCCTTAATTGTTCCAGATTATGAATCTGTTTTTGAATGGTGTAAAATTCATCATACTGATTGTAAAACTATTCCTGAAATGATGAAGAGCGAGAAGGTACTGCATAAATTTGATAAAGAAATGGAGCATTACAACCAAGAGTTTGCCAACTATGAGCGTGTAAAAAAATACACGTTAATACCAGAACCTTGGTCTATTGAAGGCGGGGAGTTAACGCCTACCTTAAAACTTAAGCGTAAAAATATATTGGCAAAATACGCATCGCAAGTGGTCGATTTTTATAAGGAGGAGAATTAAAATTACCATTTTTTAACTTTTTAAATCATTCCCGCGTAGGCGGGAATCTGTTAATCAAATTGAAAAAAAATCGTTTGAGTCGAGGAACGAGGAATCTTCTATGAAGTGAATATAATTGCTTGTAAAAGGCAACAACTCATAATTTCGTTATATTTACATAAACTGTAAAAAATGGTTGTTTCAGAAACTAAATCTAATCTTATAAAGAATATTCGTAACTCTACTAATCCATATTTGCTAGAAGAGATGGCTAGGTTAATGGATATGGAACAAGAGAATTTAGATGTTTATGTGATGTCCAAAGAACAAACTATCGCAATAAGCGAAGCAAAAGATCAGTACAAAAAAGGCAAAACACTAACTAGTGATCAAGCCGATGAAGAAATTGATAAATGGTTAGAAAAATAGTATGGACTATTAAAGCCCAACAAGATAGAATATCCATTCTTGAATATTGGAATGAAAGAAACCAATCTAATGAATATACAAGAAACCTAAATAAACTAATTAAAGAAGCACTAATCATTACGTCAAAATTTCCAGGTATTGGCAAAAAGACAGATATAGATAACACAAGAGTTAAAGTGTAAAAAGACTATTTGATTTTTTATGAAGTAACGAAATCAGAGATTGTGGATTTAACTTTATGGGACTGCCGACAAAACCCAGATGATCTCAAAAGAATAATTCGAAATCCTTCTACTTAGATAAGAAACATTATACAATTTCTAAAATAGAATAATATAGAAAAGGAGGTAAATAAAAAGCACCCTCTCACTCTTTAAATTAGAATTATTAGGTCTCATTTTTGTTTTGCCCGTAAAAAATATCTACCTTGAAAACTTCGTTTTAACAAATCACTATGAGTAATTCGAGAAAAGTAATTTGGTTAAGTTTTGCCCTCTTTATGATTTTTCAGATGGGCGCATCTTACATCACGACTAAAAACCAGAATAACCTCGGTTTTTTAATGGATATGATTGGTTATATCCCATATATAGTATATTTTTCATTAGCTGGAGTAGTTTTATTTCTTTTTAGTTTTATGATCTATAAGTTGGATGCCAGAAAAGCCAACAAACAAATTACTCAACTTGAAAATGATAAAAATGAGTTGAAGGCAAAACTGTTTGATCTGCAAGAGGAAATATTAAAATATAAAGAGCCGAAAACCCTTGCTGCAATTGAACCAAGGGTTGAACCTGAACCCAAAAAGGAAGAAGGCTCTTCTGAATCAGAAGAAAAAAGGTAATAATGCTTTCCAAAACTTTTGGTAGTGCTGTTTATGGAGTAGAGGCAACGCAGATAGATATTGAGGTAAATGTGCTTCAAGGTACAGGTGTTTGGATGAGTGGATTGCCCGACAATGCGGTTAAAGAAAGTGCCCATCGAATTGAATCTGCTATAAAAAATTACGATTATTTTTTTCCAAGGCAAAAGGTTATTGTTAATATGGCTCCTGCCGACATTAAAAAAGAAGGCTCTGCCTATGACTTGCCTATTTGCTTAGGAATCTTAAAAGCTTCAGCTCAAATTACAGCACCGAACATCGAAGATTATTTGGTTATGGGCGAATTATCATTGGATGGAGCATTACGACCCATAAAAGGAGTATTACCTATTGCGATTGACGCGCGCAAACAAGGGTTTAAAGGGGTTGTATTACCCAATGAAAACACAACCGAAGCGGCCATTGTAAATGATTTGGATGTGATTGGTGTTGCCAATATTAAAGATGCCATTGATTTTTTTGAAGGTAAATTAGAAATACAACCGATTGTAATGGATACCCGGGATATTTTCTTATCAGAGTTAAATAATTACGAATCTGATTTTAAGGATGTACAAGGCCAAGAAAATATAAAGCGAGCGCTAGAAATTGCTGCGGCTGGCGGGCATAATGTAATTCTTATAGGGCCACCAGGTGCAGGCAAAACAATGTTGGCTAAAAGGTTGCCTTCCATTTTACCACCCCTCTCTTTACACGAAGCGTTGGAAACAACAAAAATCCATTCTGTAGCGGGCAAGCTAGGTGATAATGCTGCGCTTATGACCAAAAGACCTTTTCAAGGACCTCATCACACTATTTCAGATGTTGCATTGGTAGGAGGTGGAGGTTTCCCTTCGCCAGGAGAAATATCATTGGCGCATAATGGTGTTTTGTTTTTAGATGAACTACCCGAGTTTAAGCGAACAGTATTGGAAGTAATGCGCCAGCCTATGGAAGATAGAAAAGTTACCATTTCTCGGGCCAAAATATCGTTGGAATTTCCTGCCAATTTTATGTTATTGGCAAGTATGAATCCCTGCCCCTGTGGATATTATAATCACCCTGAAAAAGAATGTGTGTGCGCACCTGGAGTGGTACAAAAATATTTGAATAAAGTTAGTGGTCCGTTACTGGATCGAATAGATATTCATGTAGAAGTTACACCTGTTTCGTTTGATCAAATGACGGCCAACATTAAAACGGAATCCAGCGAAGTAATTCGAGCGCGAGTGATAAAAGCGAGAGCTATCCAAACCGAACGATTTAAAGCATTACCAGATGTACATTCCAATGCCTTAATGCAATCGCAAAAAGTAAAAGAAGTTTGCGAGATAAATGGAGCAGGTAAAATATTGCTTAAAACAGCGATGGAAAAATTGGGCCTTTCGGCCAGAGCTTACGATCGTATTTTAAAAGTGGCACGCACAATTGCCGATTTAGCCGAATCAGAAAAAATCAAAGTAGAACACTTAGCCGAAGCCATTCAGTATCGCAGTTTAGATAGAGAGAATTGGGCGAATGGGTAATCGCTAGGTTATGGCCTTTCTAGGCACTTGAGTACGACTTTAGATAATACTGCCATTCAATAAAAAATAATAAAATCGTCATTCAGAGCGTGGAATTTAATCTAATAAATTCTCCGAGGCTCTGCCTCGGAGTCTCCGAAAATGTCATCCTGAACTTGTTTCAGGGTCCTAAATAAAGGAATTTCGGTTTTTGACCATCGGGTCAAAATGAAACCAACTAAATACCCCTGTGGCTCTGCCCTAATGATAGTTGGTTTCAAGAAATTCTTTTATTTAAAATCAGCGTAGGTAAATGACAGTAAATAATATCAAGGAAAAGGAGACCCCGCAATTCCAGATAATTATCGGAACGGGAAAAGTTGTTATTTAGTGCTTGCCAGACCTGTTCCGGCATCCCCTTTAATCTGTCAATGGAAGGCTCTTGAAAGGGTTGTGGGAAGGAAGAGCCATGGAATCTTTTCATTTGAGACTCCACGGCCTATTTTATGTGCTAATTTAAATTGAGAATAGGCCTTTAAGTGAAGTATGTATGATTTTTATTACATCGAACTCAGGTTAGGAATGTACGTATTTCCAAGGTTGCCATTCACCCATGTATTCTTGCTTATTAATTATAATGGCTTTTTCAATACCCCTACTATCTATTATTGGCCTAAAACCATATTCATAACACAGGTAGTAAATATTATTTTTTGATGCTCTGAACATTGATGAGAAAACACCAAAATTATAACCCAAGGCTTCCAACACCTCTTTCCTTACAGTAGATTTACCAACAGGGGAAAGGGTTTTCAGAATAGTTCTGTTTTTTCGCAACATGCGGTTAACCTCAGATATGCTTTGCTCGTATTTTCTTTTAACTTGATTATTGAACGAATTTCTACAATACGCATCACAAAAGCGTTTATCTAAGCGCCCTTGTATGGGCTTTCCACATTTTTTACAATTGATTAGATCTTCATTATCCATTTTATTAAGTACTTAGTTTCGATCTTAAGTATTTATTACAGTGCATGTTATGGATAATTAGTTGTATTTGCAAATATCTGTATTTACCAATACTTATATTATCATGAAAAGCACACATAAACTCATTACCCTTAGGCACCTCATCGTTAACAAAGAAAACAAGATTGGTCTCAAGTTTTATCCTGATAAATTATTACAAGCGCTTATTAAGGAGCTTCCTGACGTTAAATGGAGCAATAAATTCAGTATGGTTTATATCAGTAATTCTTCTAAAAACCTTTCAACGATTTATAGCTTATTTCGTGGAATAGCATGGATAGATGGCAAATATTTCTACAGGAACAAACCGCTTAAGAACACAGTTGATAAAGATAAACTGGTTAACATAAACTCATTTAGAGAGCGAAAAATGCCTCCTGATTTCAGGAGGTGTCCAAAAGAGTTTCTTCAAAAACTAGAATTGAAAAAGTATAGCTTTAATACGGCTAAAATTTATATCTATTATTTTGAGGAGTTTATTAATTATTACCGAAAGCTAGATTTACTAGAAATCAATGAAGATAATATCAAAGATTATCTCTCGTATCAAATTAATTTAGGAAAAGCTGATTCTACACTAAACCAGATAATTAATAGCATTAAATTTTATTATGAAATGGTTTTAGGGATGCCCAATAGGTTTTATGATTTAGAGAGGCCTCGGCCTACAGAACGACTTCCAGAAGTGTTGGATAAAACAGAAATTATTAAAATTATCAACCATACAAACAACCTAAAACATAGATGTATTCTTAGTGTAATTTATTCTGCAGGACTAAGAGTAAGCGAGTTGCTTAGCCTAAAGCTTACAGATATTGATAGCAAGAGGATGATGATACGCGTTAAAAATGCTAAGGGAGGAAAAGATAGATATACATTACTAAGCACGAATGTTTTAGCAGAACTCAGGAATTATTTTATGGAGTATAGACCGAGTATATATTTATTTGAAGGTCAAAAAAATAATAAGTACTCATCAAGCTCGGTATTGAAAATATTAAAACGAGCAAGCAAAAATGCCGGTATAAAAAAACAGGTAAAAACACATATGTTAAGGCATTCTTTTGCGACTCACCTACTGGAACAAGGCACTGATTTAAGATCTATTCAAACCCTTTTAGGGCATAGTAGTTTAACAACTACTGAAATTTATACACATGTTGCGAACAACATTATGAAAACCATAAAAAACCCATTAGATTAGTCATTATAATAATATATATACGGAATTGTCTGTATAGCGAATTGTTGTAAGTAATGTGAAAATCGAGCTGAAATTCAACTTTTGAACTAAAAAAGCCAACCGCACAGTCAAGCACATTTCATTTTTCTCGTGCCTCAAAAAATAAAAAGAGCTTGCCTTTTCCCACCACACACTTTTATGGAATGATAATTTTTATACTCATTTAGTGAGTATTTGAAAATTGTTAACTACATTAGTTGACTGAATTAAAAAAATTCAAAATGAACCGAATAAAAGAGGTTTTAGAACAGAAAGGAATAAAACAAATCTGGTTGGCTGAACAGCTTGGAAAGAGTTACAATATGGTACACTCTTACGCCCAAAACAAAAGACAACCGAGTTTGGAGGACTTGTACAAGATTGCCGAAATCTTAAATGTCGAAGTCAATGAATTATTAATTAAAAGAACAGAACTAAATAAATGATTACAAAACAAGCATTAGGAAGCACACTTTTTGGAATGGCAGACATTCTGCGTGACAAAGTAGAAGATTATAAAGCCTACATACTTTCACTACTCTTTTTCAAACGTCTTTCGGACAATTACGAATGGGAAACGGAAAACGAAATCAAGGAATTTGTAAAACGTGAAGGAAGACAACCAACCGAAGCCGAAAAAAGAATAATCGTAGCTCAAAAGCACGATTTTAAAATTCCTGAAGGTTGTTTTTGGAAAGATGTTCGTGATGCTTCGCCAGATAAAAAAAATGAAAAACTGAACAAAGCAGTAAATGAAATTGCAGATGCCAATGTTGACCGACAAGGAAAAGCAGTTTTAAAAGGTGTAATCAACACAGTACGTTGGAATGAACCAGCACCTGATGGTTCTGGTAGTAAAAAGTTAAGTCCAACCGTTCTATCTAATCTAGTAAGTTTTTTAGATGCAGTAGATTTAAGCAACAAAAATGCGTCTGTTGATGTTTTAGGAGATGCTTACGAGTATTTAATCAAACGATTTGCAGATGAAAATAAAGGTGGAACAACTGCTGGACAATTCTATACACCTCAAGAAGTGGTTGATGTCATTGTTCGTTATCTAAAACCACAGAAAAACACAACGGTTTACGACCCAACTTGTGGTTCTGGTGGATTCTTGATTAACGCAGCTAAATATTGCAAAACAAACTACAACAACTCAAAAGCTATTCGCCTATTTGGTCAAGAAGATGTTTGGAACACTTGGGCGATTGCCAATATCAATATGATTCTTCACGGATTGGATGCTCGAATAGAAAAAGGCGATACCATTCTCGACCCAAAATTTGTGGACGAAGACAACGAACTTGAAATCAAACAATTTGATTTAGCTATGGCTAATTTCCCTTTTTCACAAGAAAACTGGACAAAAACAGGGAAACCAAAAAAAGATAGTAAAGGTAAAACCAAGAATAAAAAAGACGGCTCACCACAATTAGAATATCCTAAAGATGGTTTTACAGACCCTTATGGAAGATTAGTATATGGACAACCACCTTATTCTAATGGAGATTTTGCTTTTTTACAACACATTGTTGCTTCTATTAAAGATGGTGGAAAGGCAGGAGTTGTTTGTCCGCAAGGTGTTTTGTTCAGAGGACAACCTGAAAAAACGGAAGAAGAAGACGGACAAAACCGAAAAGCAGATGACGAATATTTAATCCGTAGAGGGTTTTTACAAGGTAAAATTGACCATAATGGCGAGTTTACCGAAATGCATAATATTATTGATGCTATTGTAGTACTGCCTGGTAATTTGTTTTATGGTACGACTATTCCTGGTGCTATTTTATTTATCAATAAAAACAAACCAGCAGAACGCAAAGACAAAGTACTAATGGTGTATGCTGCCAAAGAAGGTTGGTATAAAGAAGAAGCCAATATGAATACTTTGCTTCCTCACGATATTTTAAGAATTTCTACTATTTTAGAAAGTTGGGGAAATTTAGAAATTGCCAAAACTTGGATTGATTCACAAAAGACAAGATTAAAAACCTTAATACAGGAAGACCTTGATTTTAAGCTTTTGGAACTGGAAGAATACTATGCAGAAGATATAGAAACTGCAAATACTAAACTTACAAAAGTAAAAAAAGTAATTACAGACAAAGAAGCAGAAAACAAAAAACCAACCAAAACGCAAGAGAAAGCAGTTGTAACCGCTCAAACAGCTTTAGATAAATTAGTAACCGAAAAAGAAAACAAAATATCCACAGCACACGAACAAGCTGAAAAAGAGCGACAAGCTATTGATGATGTTGAACAAGAGCTGATTGTAATGTTACAAGACCCAGAACAGCGAAAACGCTACTTTAATATTGCTGATATGGAAGAGTTAGATGAAAACGAATATAACTTAAACATACCTCGCTATGTAGATACTTTTGAACCAGAAGAAGAAATTGACTTAAAAGAAGCCATTACCGAATTTCAAACGACCATTGACAAAGAAAACGACTTGGACAAGTCGATTAATGAACTTTTAAAAAGTCTTGCTTAATGGAAAAGATTTATTCAAGGATTGGAGTCATAAATCAAGAATTTGATTTTTTCAAATTAAAAGATGCGTTAGTTAAAAATGATGCGGGAGATTGGGGCAATGAACCTAAAAATGATGCTATTGGAATTATTCGAAGTACCAATTTTACAAATGAAGGAAAACTTGATTTACAAGATGTAGCTTATCGAAGTTTGAAATCGAACAAACGGATTGAGAAAAAACTTTTCAAAGATGAAATTTTGATTGAAAGAAGTGGTGGTAGCGATAAGCAGCCAGTTGGTAGAGTTGGATTGATAAATGCTGACATTGGAAAAAAAGACTTTGCGTTTGCAAATTTTATTCAGCGAATTGCAATTGACAATACGGTAGAGTCAAACTTCCTATTTTACTGTCTTCAACAGATGTATGAAATGGGCATTACAAGAGCTATGCAATACCAAACAACAGGTATAAGAAATTTGGATTGGAAAATGTATACAAAATCTATACTTCCCAAACCACCAAAACCTGAACAAACAGCCATAGCCAAAATACTTTCCAAAGTAGACGAAACCATAGAAGCCACAAAAAACAGCATAAAGGCAGTCGAAAAACTCAAAAAAGCTTTAATGCAAAACCTATTCACTGGTAAATTAAAACCAGATGGTATTTGGCGTAAAGAAGATGAATTCTATGAGGATGAGAAGTTTGGAAAAATACCTATTGGTTGGCAAATTATAAAAGGAAATAAGATTTCAGATAAAATTACCAAAGGTCAATCACCAAAATGGCAAGGATTCGAATATCAAGATAGCGGAATTTTATTTGTAACAAGTGAAAATGTTAGAGATGGATATATTGAAGTTGATAGTCCAAAGTATTTACCAATCGAGTTTCACAATAAGATTAAAAACAGTCAACTTCAAAAAGATGATATTCTAATAAATATCGTTGGTGCTTCAATTGGTAGATGTGCTGTATACAATTTAGATGTAGAATATGCCAATACTAATCAAGCTGTTTGTGTTTTTAGACCAAATGATGAAAATGACAGTGATTTTTTAGCCTATTATTTACAAAACGGTTATACACAACAAAGGCTTTTAGGTACACAAGTTGAAACTGCAAGAGCAAATCTTTCATTGGGAGATTTTAGAAAGTTCAAATTTATTATACCTAAATCAAAAGACGAACAGATATTAATTGCAGAGAAATTAAATGAAGTAGTTTCTACTATTCAATCTAAACAAGATAAAATTAAAAAACTTCAACGCTTAAAAAAATCATTGATGCAAAATTTACTAACTGGTAAAGTCCGTTTGCCAAAAGAATATATTGCACAATTTGAAAATGAGCTTGAAGTAACCAACACAACTACAACAGCATAATTATATGGGACATTTATCAGAACTAAAAGGTGTAGAAAAACCAGTTACCGAATGGTTAAGTAAAATGGGTTGGTCATTCAAAAGTAATGATGATTTAAAAACCTACGAACGTCCTTTTTCTAAACCCATTATTGAACAAATATTGGTAGAAAAAACAGCTTTAATAAATAATATAAGCGAAGAAGTTGCACAACACGCAGTTGAAATGCTGATGCAGAACTTAAACAACCCAATTCCTATTCTTGGAAATGAAGCATTTTTAGACAAATTGGTTTCAGGTGTTACGCTTTCGGTAAAAGACAAAGACATTGATGTACTTTTTATCGACTTTGAAAACATTTGGGAAAACGATTTTATTGTAACCAATCAGTTTTGGGTACAAGGTTACAAAATGGTAAAAACTGATATTGTCTTGTTAGTTAATGGTGTTCCTTTAGTACCAATAGAAGCAAAACAAAGAGCAAGAAAAGGCACAAATTGGATGGAAGGTGTTCGCCAATTTTCAACTTACGACCAAAGAGCCGATAAATTATATATGTGTCATTGTTTTGGTGTAGCTTGCAATGGTAGAATTACAAAATATGGAATTCCTGGAGCTTCATCTTCATATTTCAACGAATGGAAAAACACCTTATTAGATGTAAGTCAACCCAACCCAATTTTAGAACCAACTAATGACCTTTGTCCAACCTATCAAGATAAAAAAGACGGACTTTGGAATTTTGATGTTGACCGCTTACCAAATGGAGAAGTATTGGAGCGAATGAAACTCGGTATTATTGGCTTATTGCAACCAGCAAGAGTGTTGGATATTTTAAAGCACTTTTTAGTTTTTGAACGAGAAGAAGGAAAAATTGTAAAGAAAGTAGCTCGTTATCAACAGTTAAGAGCAGCCAATAAAATTGCAGATAGAGTTATAAAAGGCGATTTAGACCAAGGTGTAATTTGGCATACACAAGGTTCTGGAAAGAGTTTAACAATGCTTTACACAGCATATAAACTTCGCCAAAGTAAAGAGCTAAAAGACCCAACTATTTATATTGTAGTTGACCGTAAAGATTTGCGAGAACAAATTGGTGGTACGTTTGACGATTGCGAATTTCCAAATGCAAGACCAGTAAATAATATTGGGGATTTAAAACATATTATTAAAACTTCACCTTCAGGCGTTTTTATCACAACCGTTCAAAAATTTGATGAATTAGGCGACCGACAAGATTTGAGAGACAATGTAATTGTGTTAATTGATGAAGCACACAGAACACAATACGGTAATTATCAAATGGAATTGCAAGCAGTTTTACCAAACGCCAAACGATTTGCATTTACTGGAACACCAATTCCAAAAACACACCAAGAATTTGGAATAGTTGACCAAGAAAAAGGAAAACACGAATATTATTTAGATAAATATAGCATTCAAGATGCGATTGATGATGGAGCTACAAAACCAATTCGCTACACTTTTGGACCAACAGAATGGTTTTTAGACAAGGAGAAATTAAAAGAAGGTTACGAAGAAATCACAGCAGAACTTACAGAAGATGAAAAGAAAGCAGTAGAAAGAAGAGTTTCTGCTTGGAAAGTCTTTTTAAAGCATCCTGACCGAGTTAAAACTCTTGCCAACGACATTGCAACGGATTTTAAAGAAATGCTCGAACCACAAGGCTATAAAGCTCAAATAGTCGCTTGTGATAAAGAAGCTTGTGTTTTGTATTACAATGAACTGATGAACTATTTCGACCGTTCAGAAGTCGCAATAATATTCTCAACTGGACATTACGAAGAAGGCGAAAAATACGAACTCTACAAAGACCATTACAAAGAAGATAAGGAACGTAAAAAGTTAATTAAGCAGTTTAAGAAAAGAATTACAGAAGAAGAACAAAAAATGGGTAACAACCTGAAAATCTTCATTGTCTGTAATATGCTTTTAACTGGTTTTGATGCACCAATTGAGCAAACAATGTATTTGGATAGTCCTTTGCGAGACCATAACCTTTTACAAGCAGTAGCAAGAACCAACAGACCTTATGACGATAAAGTAACGAAGTTATCCAAAGAATTTGGACGAATAGTTGATTACGTTGGTGTCTTCCAAAATTATAAGGAAGCATTGAATTACGACCCAGAAGATATTGGAGAGTTTGAAGATGTAGAAAGTTTGGTAAAAACATTCCCTAAAGTTTTAGATGAAGCATTTAAGCCTTTTGAAAACATAAAACTGGAAGATAGTTATGAATGTACTATGGCAATCGTGAGGAAGCTATCGGAAATTGACCACGGAAAATTTGAAAACGACTTTAGAGAAGTTATTCAACTTTGGGAATCAATTTCACCACATCCAGCATTACGTGAATCTAAAATAAAATACTTGTGGCTGAATGAGATTTATGAAATCTATTTAGAAGAATTTAAACGATTAGATTTTGATGCAGAAATCTATGCTGCTAAAACACGTAAATTAATTCAAGAAACTTCTAAGCTACTAAATTTCAAAGGGCATTTACCTGAAATTTCAATTGATTCAGATTACCTGAACAAGCTCAAAGAAATCAAACTTGACCCATCAGATAAAGCAGAAAAAATAATTAGAGATATTGAAACCGTAATTCGTAAGAATGAAGTAAATAGTGCCATTTATGTTGAGTTTCAAAATCGTTTGGATGATTTGATAAAACAAAAGCAAGAAGAAAGTCTGGCGATTGAAGAAATCTTAAATCAATTAGGAAACCTTTATTCAGAATTAGATGAAATCGCTTCGCTTCCAGAAAGAATGGGCTTTCCAGACAAAGGAAGTTTTGAGTTTTTTACAATCATAAAGAATAGTATAGGAGAATCATTTAACGAAGAATTGGTTAGAGAGTTTTCATTTGAAGCAGCAGAAAAAATAAAAGCTAAAATTTACAATGGTTGGCAAGAAGTTCCGAGAGAATTTGACCGATTAAAATATGAGATTTTACTCTTGTCAGTAAATCCAAAATTTGAGGAATTAAAGATTGATGGAAATGAAGAATTGATGGAGCAAATTATGAAAGCTGTTTTACAGAATTATAAATTGAGTTAATGGAGTTACCAAATAACTACATATTAATCCGAAAGGAAGTAAAACACGCTCGACTTCGAGTAAGTGAAGATGGTAAAGTACGCATAATTGCACCACCAGACTTTTCAGAGGAAGACATCAATTCAATGTTGAAGAAAAAAAACAGATGGATTGATAAAAACCTAAAGTATTTTGACGGAATGTCGTCAATTGAATTAAAGCGAAACCAATTATTGCTTTATGGAAATAGATACGCTTATTTTTATGATACAACCTATACACAAAAGGTTACAGTTGACCACGAACACAAAACAATAAATTCAAAAAGAGATTTACTTGACCCAAAAGTTCAGGAAAAATGGTATCGTAAAGTAGCTAAAAATCATTTGACAAAACGGACAAACCAACTTGCCGAAAACTTGAATTTTAAATATAATAAATTATTCATTCGAGAATCCAGAACGAAATGGGGAAACTGTTCAAAAGGAAAGAATATCTCATTGAACTGGAAATTGATAAAAGCACCTGAATATGTTATTGACTATATCATAATTCACGAATTAATGCATACTGTCGTGATGAATCACACACATAAATTCTGGACTTTAATGAAATCATATTATCCGAATTATAAAGAATCGATAAAGTGGTTAGAAAAATATGGAAATAGTTTATGAAAAGCCAACGCTCAAAGCCATACACATTCGCAATTCGCTACACCCAACGCTACTCCAAAAATTGCAAAAGAGTATGTCTAGCCAACGCTCACATTTGAACTAAATAACAAACATCGGAAAACCAAGCTGTATGAAAAAAGCACTACTTACAACAATTAAGCTACAATGATGCGGAGTAAGGCTTTGGTTCATTGTAGCGGATGTTGAATTCCTACCTCCGGGAGCGGGTTCAAGGCGATGTTTAGTTATGGGTATTCAATAGGATTATAGGTT